>MDSW01164851.1_pt1 | contig 33392 bp, 37 predicted proteins | sample 811171 | NCBI WGS metagenome assembly MDSW01 (sample SAMN05326641, study PRJNA326480) | marine metagenome | isolation source: seawater | place: Atlantic Ocean: North West | collected 2012 | reverse complement strand
GACAAAATCATTTCCAGTACCAGCAGGGATAAGTCCGAGTGTCGCCGGTGTTTCTGCACACCCCTGGACAACGTGATGAATAAAGCCGTCGCCACCCACAACGATGATGTGACGACCACCAGTGACAGCGTCTTGTACCACCTTGTAGGTATCTTCAATGTCAAGTGGTAGGTGGTGCTCCACGCAGTGACCTAGGGACGTCAACATGTCTTCAACCACATGACCCTTTGCCTCAGCATGACCTCGGTTGGCAGTCCTGTTAGTCAAAAGGGTTATTTGTTTGTCGGATTCTTGAGCCGCTTGGTCCATGGGTCCATTCCGGATTGCTACGGTGACGTCATCATTTTGCGATGATCACATTCATTCATTACGTACCTTCTACCCGATACGAGGTTGAAATGTCAGGAGCGTTAGACGGTATTCGAGTTCTAGACCTATCTACTCTCGTGCAAGGCCCACAGGCAGCGGCCATGTTGCATGGTCTGGGCGCCGAAGTCATCAAAATCGAGTTACCCGAAATTGGAGACATGGGTCGACATGTGGGGGTTCTCGAAGAACTCGGCACATCTGCCTTCTGGGAAGCGTGTAACCGCGGGAAACGCTCCGTCACTCTTGATCTGCGCACAGAAGCAGGTCACGAGGCTTTTTTAAAGCTTGTTGGAGTGTCCGATGTCGTCCTCTCCAATTTTCAGCCAGGCACATTAGATGGGTGGGGTCTCGGCTACGACGATCTCGCAGCCGTTAATCCCGGAATCATTTGGGCAGCCGGCAGCTTTTTGGGTCCGACAGGCCCCGACGCCTTACGGGAGGGGGCCGATATCGTCGGCGAAGCAGCAGGTGGCGTGATATCCGGGATCGGCAATGACGGCGAGCCCGTGACTACCGCCGGAACGCTTTTGGCAGATCACTGTGGCTCCCAGAACCTACAGACAGGCATCTTGGCCGCACTATTCGCACGGGAGCGAACTGGACGCGGACAACGAGTAGACGTGAGTCTTCTGGGCGGGCAAATTTGGATGCAGGCGCCCGAATACACTCACTATTTCCTGACGGGCGAACTCGCTGGGCGGTCTAATGGAGGACATCCATTGGTGCACGCGCTGTACGGCGTCTTCCCGACAGCCGATGGGGCCTTGGCGATGGCTGGCTGCCCTGAACATCTGTGGGAGGGCATGTGTCGGGCAATCGAACGACCGGAGTGGGTGGACCACCCTAGCTACAACCAATATTTCGTAACGAAGGAAATAGGTCGGCAGATGCGGCAGGACTTCCTTGAAATCTTCAGCGAACGTACGACCGCCGAGTGGACTGAGCGACTTAGTGCAGAAGAACAACGTTTCTCGCCTGTGCGTTCGCATGATGAGGTGACAGCAGACCCGCAGTCCTTCGCGAATGGCTACATAGTGGAAGTCGACCATCCGCAATTTGGAAAGGTCAACATTGTCGGTTGCCCGATTCAAATGTCTGATACGCCGACTCGCCCTGGAATTGAAGCTCAGCAACTCGGTCAAGACACAGAAATGGTCTTGGTGGAAGCCGGGTATGAATGGGATGAACTCGAAGGTCTAAGAGAACGCGGCGCCTGGTAGTTCTTGCCGGCGGGAACAAACGTGAAGGATCGGTCCCTGCGATAGCCCCAAAGACCCTTTCAACGACAGGTGTTTGTCATAGTGCCAACACCCTCAATGCTGGTCGTGATTATGTCGCCAGGAGCCAGGAAGCGCTTGTCCGGCATTCCGACGCCAGCCGGGGTACCCGTAAAGATTAAGTCCCCGGGTTCCAAGGTGAGAACCTCCGAAAGGTAACTAACGAGGAACGATACGTCGAAGATCAAGCTGCTGGTCCGGGCATCCTGCCGGCGGTCTCCGTTGATATCGCATGTGATGTGCAAATCATCGGGATCATCGAGGCCATCTGGTGAAACTAGGAACGGCCCGATAGGCCCGTAGGTGTCGCGTGACTTTCCGAGACCAAACTGTGGTGGTCGGGCACCAAGCTGTAATCGCCGGTCGGAAATATCTTGGCCGACCGTTACACCGGCTACATGAGACCAGCTGTCGGCTGCAGATATGTCACGTGCCTGTCGACCAATCACAACGACCAACTCCGCCTCATAATCTCCTCGTTCCGTCCGCAGTTCCACATCATTAAACGGACCCGAGATACATGACGGATATTTTGAAAAGACAACAGGGATCTCGGGAAGATCCATCTTCGATTCTGCAGCATGGTCTTTGTAGTTGAGGCCGATACCGAATGAATTCCGTGGTCGAGGAACCGGCGGGCCCAGAGCAGTTGCGTTCAGCAAGCCGTCACTGTCATGTTCCGATAAGCGAGTAGTCATTTCATGGAGTGCGTCCAGATCTCGGAGGGCGATCATTGGATCATCGCTTATTTGCCCCTGAGAAATCCTGAACAGATCGTAGAAATCGTCGCCCACTACGAGAGCAGCCTTACCGTTGACGTTCGCGAAGCTAAATGACATTTTTAACCTTTGATTGAGGATGGCGATCGGCTGCCAGTCCTCTTGACGATAGAGCGGACGTGGAAGCCACAGCAAACGTCGGACCTGCCCAATAGGTATTTGAACCCGATCTAAGTCAAATTCCCGTCAGCAACCACGAGCTGCCCTCGGCAAATTGTGTGGCGAACGCGACCTACGAGTGGCGCTCCAACCCAAGGGTTGTTATCGCTTTTGCTTTGCAAGCTGCCGTGATCAGCAGTCCACTGCATTGTTGGGTCGAAGACAGCGATATTGGCTGGACCGCCCACCTGAATTGGTTGGCCCTGCGAGCCTAAACCCGCTATTTGTGCTGGAGTCAGCGAGAGCAGAGTCACGAAACGCTCGAGGCTCATCAATCCGGTGTCCACAAATTCCGTCCAGACAACTGATGCCATCGTCTCGACGCCAAGCATCCCGGGCGGTGCGTCCGCTAGGCCGACGTCCTTGGAAGCAGGAGAATGGGGTGCATGATCCGTGGCTACAGCATCGATGGTCCCGTCAAAGAGCCCGGCACGCAATGCCTCAACATCGACGGCTGTTCGCAACGGTGGATTCATCTTCCCTGATGTCCCCAGGCGTTCAACATCCTCTTCAGTCAAAATTAAGTGCTGGGGAGTGACTTCAGCCGTCACCCGCACACCCGACACCTTTGCCGCCCGCACCAAATCCGCCGCCAACGACGTGGACATATGCAACACGTGATACCGGCCCTTTGTGGCTTTGGCTAAGGCGAGGTCGCGTTCAACAATTACCGCCTCAGCTTCTCGAGGCCTTCCTTTCAAGCCGAGTCGCCTCGCGACGGGCCCATCGTTAATCACGCCACCCTCAACCATTTGCGAATGCTCCGCGTGCTGACTAATTACTGACCCCGGAAGGTCACACGTCGCAGCAAGAGCTCTCTCCATCAATTCAGCGTCATCGACCACAGTTCCATCATCAGTGAAGACCCGCACGCCTGCTTCATAGAGTTCTTCAAAGTTGACGAGCTGTCGCCCTTCCCGGCCTTGGGTCACCGACGCCGAAGTGTGCACCTCACAAGGAGCCCTCTGTCCTATAGCCAAAACTTCCTTCACTAACGGAACGCTGTCGATAGTCGGAATCGTGTTGGGCATCATCACGCACGCTGTCACTCCCCCTAACGCCGCCCCTGCTGCTCCCGAAGAAATATCTTCACTTTCCTCTCCGCCGGGGGTTCGAAAATGAACCTGAATGTCTACGAAACCTGGCAGCACTAAAGCATCGGTCGCATCAACAGCCAAACCCTTGCCCTTCAGACTGCCTACGGGACCTATCTCGGCAATGATTCCGCCGTCCACAAGGATGTCCATGGGATCCTGACCTTGTCTGTCAGATAACAAACCGCCGCTGATCACAAACGAGTCTCGCATCGGGTCCACCATATGGGACGAAGGGGGTATAAGACGTGTCTTTACCTACCGAGGTATCATTCAAACGTGCACTCTCAGCGTACCCAGAACAGGGTTATTTCTTCAGCGCAACTGGAGTCCTACGAGACCAATGGCTATTTACATGTCGAGCCGTTCATTGACGCCGCGACCCTCGCCGACCTCCAAGCGGCAGCGGCTGAGTTCGTTGAGATCAGTCGACAGATGGCCGAATCCGACAAAATCCTGGACCTAGAGCCAGGCCATTCGGCTGCTGCGCCCCGTATCCGACGTTTGAACTCACCTGTAGACCATCATGAGGTCTTCCGACGTTTCGCCCTTGAGGGAGCGGCATCAGAACTTGCCTGCGCCCTCCTAGGCGGCCCAGCGCGATATCACCATTCGAAGCTCAACTACAAATGGTCCGACGGCGGCGAAGAAGTGAAATGGCATCAGGACATCCAGTTCTGGCCGCACACAGATTTCAGTCCCCTCACCATCGGCGTTTACCTTGATGACGTCGACAGTTCCATGGGCCCCATGGGGGTCTTCCCGGGCAGCCACACAGGTCGACTGTATGACCAATACGAAAGTAGCGGGAACTGGGCTGGATCAATGAGGTCCGATGACGTTGCAACTCTCGATCTTGATCAGGTGGTGTGGCTCACCGGCTGCGCTGGGTCAGCCACAGTGCATAACTGCTGCATGATTCATGGTTCCGTCCCCAACGACTCGAAAAAGCCGCGACCGCTGTTGTTGCAGACCTACTCGCGCGCAGATTCGTATCCGATCGCCAATATTGGTGCGAACGGTGTCACTGGCGTCATGAGCGGAACCGTTGTCGGCGGAACCTCTGAGCAAACCGTCACTATCGAGGGTCGACACATAGTTGGAGCACCAGATTGGTCTCGGAGTGGGGCGCCGACAATCTTCGGATCGCAACACAACAAAGGTTGAGACCGATGGCGTCTCAGCCCGACTTCTTCGACGCTCTAAGAGACACACTCGTTCGCGAAATGCCAGAGTGCACAGACTTAGCTGGGGTTGAACGTTTATCGGGTGGCGCCAGTATGGAGACCTACCGGCTAACGATAAGAACCCAAGGGGGAGAGCAATTGCTGTGCATGCGCCGCGGCGCAGGCGGAATAGACCGCGACAACGTGAGTGCTGTGGGCCTCGCCAATGAAGCACTTCTTATGCGGACCGCTAAAGATCACGGCGTAGCCGAACCCGAGATTTACTATGAACTGCAACCAGCCGATGGGGTAGGTGTTGGTTTCGTTATGGAATGGCTGTCAGGCGAAACGCTCGGGTCCCGAATCGTTCGATCCGCGGAACTAGAAACAGTCCGACCTCTTCTGGCGGACCAGTGTGGCCGTGAGCTTGCGAAGATTCACGCAATTGACGTTGAAGCCACAGGTTTGAGCGATCATCTACCAGTTCTTGGCCCGGCCGAATATCTGGAGCAAACCTGGGGTAGATATCGAGATTGGGACACGGCTCAACCGATGATCGACTTCACGGGTCGATGGCTCGAAGAAAATTTGCCGCAAGGAACCAATTACCGTTTGGTTCACAACGACTTCCGTAACGGAAATCTCATGGTGAATTCTGAGGAAGGACTACAAGCTGTTCTCGACTGGGAGACCTCACACATCGGCGATCCGATGCGAGATATCGGCTGGATTTGCACAAATTCATGGCGTTTCGGTGAGCGACAACTCCAGGTGGGTGGATTCGGAGACCTCGACGACCTCATCAAGGGATACGAAGCGGAATCAGGTTGGACGGTCGATCGAGAGGTTGTCAGATTTTGGGAGGTTTTCGGAAGTTTTTGGTGGGCCATCGGCTGCCTGGGAATGACTGACCAATACCGAATAGGGCCCGATGCCACGGTTGAACGACCGGCAATCGGACGACGTTCCTCCGAGTGTCAGGTGGACTGCGTAAACCTGTTGATACCTGGCCCAGTAGAGCTTCTGAAACCAACTTCTCCGGACCGGCAATCCGATATGCCAAGGCTTGATGAACTCTTAACTAGCGTTCGAGACTTTCTGCACGGAGACGTAATGTCAGCAACAGGCGGCCGAACGAACTTTCTCGCCCGAGTAGCCGGCAACTCCCTCGACGTCGTCAGCCGCGAGATCTCTCTCGGCCCCGCACTCCTAGAACGCGAGCAGGCGCTCCTCAGTGACCTGCTAAACACGACCGGCACCGTCGACGAGTTGCGATGGGGTTTGGTGCACGCACTGAGAGATAAAAGTATGGACCTTGATCGGCCTGACCTTCACGTTTATCTACGCGAGTCGGTAGTCAATCAAGTTGCTATCGACCAACCCAAATATTCGGGCTTTCAATTCGCGGCGAACAACGCGGTCGAGGAGTAGCGTGATGGCATGACTGTTCACGACATGCACCTCGAAATTTCAAAAGACATAGCCGCCTCACCTGAGTCGATATATGCACTTGTTTCCGACCTGAGCCGTATGGGCGAATGGAGCACCGAGAACATAGGTGGCGAATGGACAAACGGTGAACCCGGTCAGGTGGGATCGCGTTTTCTTGGTACCAACCGGATCAAAACCTTTGAGTGGTCCGTACCGGTCGAGGTCACTATTGCTGACCCCGGAGAGTGCTTTGAATTCGTAGCCGCTCCAGATGATGGCCCGTTCGTTCGGTGGACATACCAAATCCAGGCATCGGATCACGGCTGCACGTTGACTGAAATCTGGGATGTTATGGCATTGCCGCCATCGTTGGCCAAGATGGATGAAGAAGCTTTAGCTGGCCGAAAGGCCGCTGTTCAGGGCACAATCGAGGCCACCTTAGAAGGCGTAAAAGCTAGCGCCGAAAAGTGAGCGACCAAGTTGTCGAAGAGGCAGCTGATTGGCTGACAGCGAATCCTCCTTCAGAAAACAAGATGGATTGGTTAGAGAAGCTGGTTGACTCAGGTTGGGCAGCGCCTTCATGGCCCAAGGAGTGGTTCGGACGGGGCCTTTCGTCTGATGATGCACGGGCAACCGACGCTGTTTTCCGGTCAGCGACATTCCCAGCGAACACATCAGGACACGTCATCTCGAATGACTCGGTGTTTGGCGGCGATGACGTCCAAGGATGGGGACAAGACGTCGTCAATCTCTGGGCCGCGACTGTTGCCTCCCACGCCCCGGACGAATTAAAGCGAGAAGTACTTCGCGATCTCCTCTTGGGTAAAGTCTCGATGTGTCTGCTTTACAGTGAACCGAACGCAGGTTCTGACCTTGCCGGAGTGCGCACGTCAGCTATACGCGACGGCGATGAATGGATAATCAACGGACAGAAAGTATGGACTTCCGGTGGGAGGCATGCTGATTACGCTTTCCTGATCGCTCGAACCGATCTTGACCAACCGAAACATCGCGGTCTGTCGTTCTTCTTCCTGCCAATGAAACAAGCCGGAGTTGAGGTTCGACCATTGCGGCAAGCGACTGGTGACTCAAGATTCAACGAAGTGTTCCTGACCGATGCTCGAGTCCCGGATTCCAACATGCTCGGAGCCTTGAATGAGGGCTGGTGGGTCCTTACGTCTGCGCTCGCATACGAAAGGGCGGCTATGGGTGCAAGTCAGCGCCGCCGTTCGTCGGATACCAACCCAGTGGCGCGAAACGCCGAAAGCGAAGCTCCCGCGCCGATTCCAGATCTATCCCTGGTTGAGTTAGCGCAATCGAGGGGCGTGGCAGATCAAGCAGATATTCGTCAGGAACTGATCAGGCTCCACCAGTGGAGAACCGTTAACGAATGGAACAACAGAAGAGCTAAGGCCGCTATTGAGCAGGGAACCACTACACCCGTTGTGTCCTTAGGCAAGCTCGCCATGTCTCGGATGTTGCATTTTGCCGGGAGTCTTCAGGCCCGAATCCTCGGAGCGGAGGCAACCCTGGGCGGGGATGCCTCTTCAGACGCCTCGGATGCGACCTACTCAATGCTCAACGCCTACTTCACTTCCATTGGGGGTGGGACAGACCAGATACAACGAAACATAATTGGGGAACGGATTCTTGGATTACCGAAAGAACCCGAAATCGACAAGGCTCGTCCATTCCGAGAGGTTTTGAACGCCAACATCTGAAGCAGCGGCTCTACCAAAGTTCGCTTTTTCGCTCCCTAGACCATGACAGTTCCAGTACCGTTCGCTACGTGCCAGACAAGTACTTTGATGTAGATGGGATCGCCACCCTCGTGCACCACCGTGGAGCCACAACTCTTCCAGGTGCTCCACCAAACCTAGGCGTCGGCCAGCCAATTCTGTTGCTGCACGATGCGGGTGTGAATGGCAACGTATTTGGTGATCTGATGGATCTGTTAGTTCTTAGCAACTCGCCATTTAGTTTCGATTTACCGGGCCATGGTCGGAGTGGCTCGTTAGACAGCCTTGCGTCAGTGGAGGCAATGGCTGGCCACGTAGAATCTCTCATCGCCCCGTGGGGTGTTTCGTCTCTTGTAGTGATCGCCGACGGCCTCGGGGCCGCTGTTGGCTTCGAGCTTGCTAATAGCGGTCGTATCGAGGTTTCGACACTAATTTGCTGCGGAGTCGTGGGACCCGCCGTGGACCTCAGTGAAGAGATCCATAGCCTCAGCCAAATCACATCCGGAAAGGCGCGTCGCCAATTCGACACGAGCGGCTACGCACCCGACCCTGATGAGCAGATGATGAGAAAGGCGTTCGGTCACTGGGTGACTACCGATCCTCGAGCGACGCTGGGCGCTCGCAAGGCTCAGGCGGATTGGAACGATCGCGTCGACCTCTCGCAGAGTGCTTCTCCAACAGTGGTCGTAGTCGGCGAACACACAGAAGAAAACCACAAGGGCACTAGTCAACAGTTTGCTGAAAGTCTCGCTGACGGTACCGCAGTAATGATGCCCGATGTCGGCAGGCATCCAGCGCAGGAATCGCCCGCAGCATTCTGTTCATTGGTTGAGGAGACGATTACAGCAGGGAGTGAAGACAAATGACCACCACTGCGTTTCCTCGTGGCGCCGCTATTGCAGGGGTTTATGAACACCCAAGTCGATTCTCGCCCAACAAAACAGAATTCCAAATCATGGCTGAATCGGCTAAGGGAGCGCTTGACGACGCTGGCCTTCAACGTACCGACGTTGACGGCCTGTTCGGGGCCTCAATGTCGATGGGACTCATGGGTATCGTCGATTTAGCAGAGTACCTAGATTTATACCCCGACTATTTAGATGGAACCAACATCGGAGGGTCCTCGTTCGTTGCCCATGTCACCCATGCGGCTGCAGCAGTCAATGCCGGTCTATGTCAAGTCGCATTGGTGCTCTACGGTTCAACGGCTGCTTCGAACTCGATGGCGATCGGGACAGGAGGGACTGGGGGCTCACGTAATCCAGACGCAGCATTTTCGGCCCCTTACGGGATGACCACAGTTGGAAGTTACGCAACCTACGCGAACCTACACATGGATACCTATGGCACGACAAGCGAACAACTCGCTGAGATCGCGGTCACAATGCGTCAACACGCAAGCCTCAATCCGCGAGCAAAGATGCGGAACCCGATCACAGTTAATGACGTACTGGATAGCCGAATGATCTCCCGTCCGCTCCATCTGCTCGATTGTTGCATCATCAGCGACGGCGGTGGAGCTGTGGTTGTTACATCTCTGGAAAGAGCACGCGACCTAGCGAAGCCACCAGTACAACTTCTCGGTTGCGGAGAAGCCGTGCAACACCAGGGTGCCGGATATAGCGACATACTCACTATCGCCGCGAAGCAGTCAGGGGCGAGGGCATTCGAAATGGCTGGAGTCGAACATTCCGATATTGACCTGGCAATGATCTACGACTCGTTCACAATTACAGTCCTCGCCACTCTTGAAAATCTAGGTTTCTGCCCTGTTGGTGAAGGCGGAAACTTTGTTTCGAACGGAGGGATCGCCCTCGGCGGAACCCTTCCCGTGAACCCCGATGGAGGGGGCCTTTCCTCCAACCACCCAGGGATGCGGGGAATTTTCTTGGTCATCGAAGCAGTAAAACAATTGCGCGGCGAATGCGACGCTCGCCAGGTGCCCAAAGCCGAGCTGGCCCTTGCCCACGGAACTGGCGGCACCATAGGTGACAAGCACAGCGGAGCCACCCTGATCCTTGGAGTAGACCGATGAACGCCATTGAACATCCACTTCCATTCGCAAGCTGGGAGTCTCGAGGCTTCTGGGAGGGCGCCGGTCGCGGCGAGCTTGTCCTTCAACGTTGCGAAGCTTGCGGCTTAGTGCAGCATCGACCGCGAGGCGTGTGTGCACATTGCCTCGACGGTTCCGCATTGACACATTTCACTGCATCCGGTTCAGGAGAAATTTATAGCTTTACTGTTACCGAGCAGAACCAGGCAAAGGGTTTTGCCGAAGCGTGCCCCTATGTAATGGCATACGTCAAGCTGAACGAGGGCCCAAGACTGCTGACAGTAATTGTCGATTGTGACCCTGATGACGTAGCGGTTGGTGCTCGCGTAGTAGCCGATTACGTTTCTCAAACTCGCGACGATGCCGAAGTGTTCGCTGTCCCAGTTTTTCGGCTTGGCTAAGCGAACGATTTTATGCTCCTAGACCTTCACACCCATTCGGTTAAGTCCGATGATGGGCGAGCCAAAGTTGAGAATTACTGCAAGTGGATTCGAAAGAAAGAAATACCACTAGATGGGTTTGTGTTGACCGAACATCGCCAGTTCGACGCAACGTCGGACTATAGAGACCTAGAAGACGAATACGGACTGGTCATTCTGAAGGCAAGTGAGGTCGAAAGTGACTTTGGGCATATTCTTGTTTTCGGTGTCAATGAGGACCTTCAGGCGGCGATCGACTTCACAGATGTCCGATTGCCCATCGGCGATGTCCTCGAGGCAAGCAAGAAGGCGGGCGCATTCGCAGCACCATGCCACCCAGGAAGAAAACGCGTTGGTCTCTTCTCGCATTACGAGGAACGGGGTGAAGTCGACGGCGTCCACACGGTAGAAGTTTTGAACGGAGGATCTATTCCAGGTGAAGATGAACTATCTGTCCAAATGGCCTCAAAATACAACTACAAGGGTTTCGGGGGCAGCGACAGCCACGTCGTCAGCCGGATCGGCCTGTGCGCCACCAAGTTTCCGGATCAGATCATCAACAGTATTGGTGACCTAGTGACGGCGCTAGAAGGCGGAAATTTTGAAGCAGTTTCGTTAGGTCAAGGTTCGGAGAACTAATCAATCAATGCGACTGTCCGGTCCGTGAGTTCCTGCAAACTGAAGGACGACGACCCAGCCAAACTTGTTTGTATGACGTCACTCCACTGGCCAATCCATGGTGCCGGGACTTCCTTTCCGGTGAGACCCCAGAGGGCACCAACCGTCGCTCCATTGCAATCGGTATCCCACCCCCCGGATACGGTGTCGCCAATTGCAGCTCCGAAATCGTCGGGGTTTCGGACTAGTCCCCACGTAACCAGTGCGAGGTTGTTAACCGTATGCACTGGAGACATACCTTCATAGGTCGCTTGGATCTTCGCTGGTGTTGCATCCTGAGCCGTAGCTAAGCCCAGATGCACCGCCGCGGCACAATCGGAATCGGATGGAACGAAAGCGGCGGCTGCTTCGAGTGCTTTGTCGTGTTCCAACCCTGCAGCCACTAAGGCTCCTGCGGCCGCTACAACCACCGCTCCGTAAACACCTTCCGCCCGGTGGCTCAACCTTGCATCAGTCTGTGCCATAAGCGCCGCTGTTTCAGGCTCGCCAGGATTAATCCAACCATATAGGTCGGCACGAATTTGGGCACCGATCCAATCGTTGTAGGCGTTATCGCTGCATTCCTCTAGATCGATTTTTGGTTCAGCACCATGCGGGAAACGCATTCCGGCCCGTTCCAACAACTTGACGTATGCCTCACGTTCAGCGGTGTAAACGATTCCTCCGGGGAGGTAACGCAGCCAGATCCGACCAACGTCGGCTGTAGTGAAATTGCGGCCGTATTCTTCAAGGAGCATGACCGAAATGACCGTGTAGTTGACGTCGTCATCTGGAATAGCCCTGTCCATAATCCCCCTACATGCTTCGGGATGTTCGACCGCGTCGTTGAGATCTGGGCGAAATGGCACATAGTCGCGTAGTGGCAGAGCCTCTGCATCTGCAAGATAGGCCTTCAATGCTGCAGCACCCTTGCGCATCGACAGCTGCTCGAGCGGTTTGCCAAGCATGCATCCACTAACACGGCCGGCCCAGGCATTACGAATACGAACTTCGTGAATGAGACCATTTTTTGAAGTCATAAGACTAATCATTACCGATTCCTGCGGATTTTGTTATCAGGTGTTACCTTCGCAACTGGATCCGATTAACGCGTCCGGCCCTCTAGGTTCTGATCGAAGGAATAAATGGATAAAGCTAAGTCTGTGCAGCACCTGGCCTCGGTCCGAGAAGAATGGGTGGGAGTAGAGTTCGACTGGGCGACCTTTGAAATGGAAACGGGAGACATGGTCGCCTGGGCTGAAGCATGTGGGGAAACCGACCCACGCTTCATAGACCCAGACCATCCTGACTTTCAAGCCCATCCCGGCTTCACGACCCATTGCATGTCCGGCAGAGTGCTACCGGAAAACTTTCCCCAAATCGGAGGTGGCTTCGGCATTGATGGCGGAAAGAAGGTCGAGGTCCATGGCCCGATCCGCCCGGGAGACACCCTCAACGCCACCACAACGATTGCTGACATCTTTGACAAGACCGGTCGAAGCGGGACGATGGTCTTCATCGTTCAGCGCATGGAATTCAGAAATGAACGGAGCGAACTGGTATCGACTGTCGACTGGAAAATGATCAAAAAGGCCGATTGACCATGACGAAGATTCTTAATTTCGATGATGTTGAACTTGGGGACGATTTACCGACTGAGACGCCAGATGTGTCCATGGAACGCGTCACCAACTTCTGCCAGGCCGCCAAACACGTGTTTGAACGCTTCGTTGATCACGAAGCCGCCAGGAAGGAAGGCTTTCCGGCGGCAATTGTGCCTGGAATTATGAGCCAAGGGTTGTTGGCGGCCATGATTCACCGATGGGCGCCGAATTCGTCGATTCAAACGATCGATACTGTCTTTCGGGGGTCATTGCTTGTCGATTCGGTCATTACGATGACTGGTGCCGTTACAGATATCGATGATATCGATATGACCGTGGAGCTTGATCTGGCGATCACCGCTGAAGACGGCAGAACCGGAGTAATTGGCACCGCCAAGCTGCAATTCTCAGCCTGAAACTAACAAAGGACCCACATCATGAAACTCGAGTTGAGCGCAGATGAGGTACTTGCAACAACTCGCTCCGTGCGCCGTCGTCTGGATCTCGAAAAAGAAGTGGGCGAAGACGTTTTGCGAGACTGTCTTGCCCTAGCGTTGCAGGCGCCAACCGGATCCCTTCGCCAGGATTGGCATTTCGTTGTTTCGAACGATCGGGACCAATGCCGCGAAGTCGGTTTGATTTACCAGCAAGTTTGGACAGCCATGGTTACCGACGAATACCTCGATGCGTCTGCAGGTAAGCAGGGTAGCGCCGGTGATCAAGGCTCTTGGCTGAACATGATGGGATCCGCTCGCCACCTGGCCGAAACGTTCCCCGCCGTTCCCGCAATTTTTGTTCCGTGCATCAGTGGGCGACTCGATGGCGTCGATGCGATGACCCAAGCAGTCAAATGGGGTTCGGTCATACAGGCCGCTTGGAGTTTCATGTTGGCTGCCCGAAATCGCGGCCTGGGCACTTGTTGGACGACGGTTCACCTTCAGCGTGAGGAAGACGTCGCCGAAGTGTTAGGCATCCCCTACAGCGAAGTGCAACAAGTGGCTCTCAGCCCAGTTGCCTACACCGTAGGGACCGAGTTTAAAGCGGGCCGTAGAAAACCTGAAGAAAGCTTCGTTCACTTCAATGGATGGTGACGGATTGAACGAAGAGGCCTTTGAGCGAGAGGTTCGTACCTGGGTTCGTGCTAATTGGGACCCAGCGGCCAACTTAACCGAATGGCGAACCTTGCTGGCTAATAGCGGCTGGGGATGCCCGTCATGGCCGCGCAAATGGTTCGGCAAAGATGCCCCACTCAAGATGGATGTTGTCGCCAAACGGGTGCTAGTTGAAGAGGGCGCAGTGGGTGTGGCGGCCGGGGTCAGCATGTATTTAGTTGCGCCGACATTATTGGAGTGGGCGAACGACGATCAACTTGGCCGCTATCTGTTACCGATTTTGACTGGGGAGCACAAGTGGTGCCAGCTCTTCAGTGAACCCGGTGCAGGATCCGATCTAGCGGGCTTAACAACTAGAGCTGAACTCGACGGCGATGAATGGATCATCAACGGACAAAAGGTCTGGAACTCAGGTGCCCAGAACGCTGATTACGGCATTCTTTTAGCTCGAACATCAACGCAAGTCTCCAAGCATCAAGGAATCTCGTATTTCCTGATACCAATGAAACAAGACGGCATAGAAGTGCGTCCCTTGCATCAGATGAATGGCCATTCCTCCTTCAATGAGGTGTTTTTCGATAACGCCCGTCTGCCGGTCGAGAATCGGATTGCCAACTCAGGCGACGGCTGGCGCGTTGCGTTGACGACCCTTGCACATGAGCGGAGTGCAGTCGCTACACCGCGGCCCCGCTTCCCGGATTCGGATAGCCGCTTAGTGGAGCGGGCGAAGGCCGAGGCTGACGAGTATTTCTCGACCTATCGCTGGTACCCACAGCGGGCCGGGCGGCCGAAGCTAGTTGCGTCCGAAGCCCGCAGAGCGGGCCTTCATTCCGACTCTTTGACTCGCCAGCATGCTGCTGAGGTGGAGCAACTCCGACGCACAGCAATATGGACAACTCAACGTGGTCGAGACGCGCGCCGGGCTGGCAAGCCACCTGGGCCTGAAGGTTCGGTGGCAAAACTAAATATGAGCGTTATTGCGCGCGCGAGTCATGCAGCTCACACTTCCATTGCAGGCAGCTACGGGATGTTGGACGGAGCTGACTCACCGCTGGAGGGGTTGATCGCAGAGGTCCTTGTATCGACGCCTGCCCAGTCGATTGCCGGTGGGACAGACGAGATTCAACGAAACATATTGGGCGAAAGAGTTCTAGGGCTGCCAAAGGAGCCCCAGGTTGAGAAGCAAGAAACCGATACCTCTTTGCCCTAGCATCGTGTCCATCCATAGTGGGGGGCGTCTCTGATGGTTCATTCTTTACTTTCAGACAACATGACCTGGATTGAGTTCCCAGGTTTTGAAGGTTTCTACTACAACGTGTTAGAGGTTGATCCCGATGATCGATTTGTTCAGTTGCTACTCAAGTTCGATCCGGGCGTGAAGTGTGTTGCTCATCGCCACGTTGGCCCTGTGAAAACACTGGTGCTAGAAGGTGAACATCAGATATTTGATGTTGCCGACTCCGAATTGTTGACTGACTGTCGACCAGCCGGTACTTACAGCACCCACAACGGGGACGAGGCCCATGTCGAGGGAGGCGGACCTGAAGGGGCCATTGTTCTCTTGTCGATGGAATCCGTTGATGGTGAAATCTGGGAGACCTACAACACGGATCTCACGGTAGATCGTGTGTCCCTATCTTCAGATTTCAGGCGGGGACTCGAAAAGCAGAAACAATCGCCCAACATATGAGTGGCACCGCCTCGTATTCGAGACGATTCGCCGCCGCATCGGAACCCCTGCATTCCTGTAGCTACTACGCGCCAGAGATTACCGAGTTCACCGATCTTGGCTTTAAGGGATGGTGGCACGCATATTTCGCCTACCGTGCTGCTCCTCTCGGAACTGCGTCTGCGGAACTTGTCACGACAACCTTCTTCAACTTCGCGCCCCGAATGGTCGAACGTTCTGTGCCTGGCTGTTGGGACGTTATGTCCCCAACGGATGTTCGCCGCAAGCAACTGAGTATTCTCGGTCGTGCGTTAGATCGTATTTTTGCCGGTTACTCATGGGACGACGACCTCGCACACGTGGTTGAAGTGCTCAATGAGTCCCTGCCAGCACTTGACACTCGTGATCGACCACTATTCGCGGCGTGGGCCGCCGAGCCTTGGCCTGACAATCAGATCCTAGCCCTGTGGCACGCCTCGACCTTATTGCGGGAATTCAGATTTGATGGTCACAATCAAGCACTCCGTTCAGCTGACGTCTCGGGGTTGGGTTCGCACATCCTCATGGCAGCTGATGGTCGCGGGACACCGGAGGTTATTCAAAAGATTCGAGGATGGACAGCAACGGAATGGTCTGATGAAGCGTCACGCCTGTTCGATCTGGGATGGATCAATTCCGACGGTCGACACACGGATAAGGGTCGTGCGCTGAGAAAAGATATCGAGCTAGAAACAGACCGAAACGCCGATCCGATCGCGCTGAGTCTTGGGGACACCAACGCAGAGCGTGTTCTCGGACATCTTGAGGAGGTCTCCTCGTTTCTCCTCGCGGAAGGCATCGTCCCAGGTAAATGGCCTCCGAAGCATTTAGGCCAAATAGACCCTTCTTCGCCGTAGTAGCCGCGGTAGCGTTGGCAAGGCCCCGCAGGGCATGCCGCGTCCGATCTAAATGAGGGTTCGTTGACTGAAAATGAGCTAGACGCAGATGCGTCAAGGAGTGACTACATCCGTGATCTCCTGCTGGCAGATGCTGCCTCGGACCGTTTTCAAGGTCGTGTCCAAACTCGTTTCCCGCCAGAACCAAATGGCTTCCTTCATATTGGTCACGCAAAGGCAATATGTTTGGATTTCGCTGTGGCGACCGAGAACCAGGGTCACTGCAACCTCCGATTCGATGACACTAACCCCTCGACTGAAGACGTAAGTTACGTTGACGCAATTATCGAAGATTTGGAGTGGCTCGGCTTTACTCCAGCTGCCGTTCATCACAGTTCCGATTATTTCGAGCAATTGTTCACTTGGGCGGAGGTCTTGATCTCCAAGGGGCTGGCTTACGTTGACGACCAAAGCGCTGAGGAGATCGCACAACAACGCGGTGGGTTCGGCCAGCCTGGGGTTGAAAGTCCGTTTCGCGATCGGCCCAAGGACGAGAACCTGGAAGTTTTCCGTCGAATGCGTGCAGGCGAATTCGCTGCTGGCAGCAAGGTGTTGCGGGCCAAAATTGACATGCAGCATGAGAACATGCAGATGCGCGACCCGGTTATGTACCGGATTCGGGACGAGAGACACCACCGCACGGGCGACGAGTGGAAAATTTATCCGACATACGATTGGGCTCACGGTCAGAGTGACGCCATCGAAGGGGTGACACATTCGCTGTGCACACTGGAGTTTTCCGATAACAGGGCCCTGTATGACTGGTACTTGACCCAATTGCCGCTTGATGCTCCACCGCCCTACCAAACCGAGTTTGCTCGACTCGAACTGACTTATACAGTGACCTCCAAACGCCAACTGAAGAAGCTCGTTGACGACGGTGTTGTCGATGGGTGGGACGATCCGAGGTTACCGACGCTACGCGCGTTGAGAAGGCGTGGCTATCCGGCTAAGGCAATTCGAGAGTTTTGCGCCTTCATTGGTGTAGCTCGCACAAATGCACGACACGATATTGAACTGCTTGAATCCTTTGTCCGAACTGAACTGAACCTCTCTGCTTCCCGGAGGATGGCCGTCCTTGACCCCTTGAAACTGAAAATCACTAATTGGCCGACTGATTCTGCAGGTGAGCCACTAAGTGATGTTCGAAGTTTGGTTAATAACCCCGAAAATGACTCTGAAGGCTCTCGAGACGTGTCGTTTAGCGGTGAATTGTGGATAGAACAAGAAGATTTCAAGATGGACCCCCCACCGAAGTATTTCCGGCTGGCACCTGGCCGCGAGGTTCGACTTCGCGGAGGTTATCTAGTGACGTGCACAGACGTTGTTTGCGATGAGGAGGGAGTTCCTATAGAGGTCCACTGCGAATACGACCCAGACACAGCAGGTGGAGCAGCTCCTGACGGTCGCAAAGTCAAGGCCACAATTCACTGGGTTGACGCGGCCAACGCTATTGACGGTTCCGTTGCGATGTATGAGCGGCTATTTAAGACCCAACTCCCGGGCAGCGAGACAGGAGATCCGGCCGACGACCTCAATGAGGAGTCTCGCGAGGTATTGCGGCATTGCAAGTTCGAACCTGCCCTCAAAGATGTCGCACCCGGGCAAGTCGTTCAGTTTGAGCGGCTTGGTTATTTCGCCGCTGACGTAGATAGTGCACTTTTGTTCCATAGGACCGTTGGACTGCGAGACGAGTGGGCCCGGCTCCAGAAACAGGGAAAAGGAAATTAAGTTGAACGTACCGAGTGAAAATAGAGTGGCGATCATTACAGGGGGCGGCACAGGCGTAGGTGCTGCAGCGGCACAGGCATTAGATACCAACGGCTGGACGACCGTAATCTGCGGGCGCCGCCTGGAACCGTTACAAGAAGTGTCGGCAGGACTCAAAAACCCCAAGCTTTCGCTCGCTTTGGACATTTCGAGTCCGACGGCCGTTGAGGAATTATTCACATCGACAGTAGAAGCCTTCGGCCGAGTTGATTTACTTTTCAATAACGCTGGCATTGGGGCACCTCCAGTTCCAATCAACGAGTTATCGGTAGAGTCCTGGCGTCAGGTCGTTGACATCAACCTGACTGGTACTTGGTTGTGTGCAAGGGCGGCCTTCGACCACATGAAGCGACAGTCGCCAGCGGGTGGTCGCATTATCAACAATGGGTCAGTTTCGGCGCAAACCCCTCGCCCGTTTTCCAGCCCGTATACAGCGACCAAGCATGCTGTAACGGGATTGACTAAGGCGCTAGCTCTAGAGGGTCGCGAACACGGCATAACTGTCGGGCAGATTGACATAGGTAACGCATTGACCCCACTAACCCGTCAGATGACTCAAGGTGTTCTCCAGGCAGACGGCACAACTCGAGAGGAAGCAACTATGAGCGTCTCCAGCGTTGCTGACGCCATCATTTTCCTCGCCGAGCTACCCAATGATGTGAATGTGCCCCAGATGACAATCATGGCCAACGAAATGCCGCTGATAGGGCGCGGTTAAGTTGGCGGGCCACATCATGCTTCGACAATATATAGAGACCCGTCGCTAGCTGCTTGTCGTAAAGGCCGAGCCTCTACGTATTCAGAGCTGTCGTACCACTGCTTGGCAGCTTCGACAGAGTCAAAGCGGATGACCACGGTCCGCGTTGCCGGTTCATCCCCCTCTAGCGACGTCCATGCACCTCCGCGCACCAGGTACGTCCCTCCGTGATTCTCGACGGCCTGTGACGCCAGGCCCTTATATTTCTCGTATGCGGTTTCGTCTGTGATGTCACCTTGGTAAATGACGTAAGCGCTCATAATTTAATACCTAACGGTCCAGTGGCCCCGTGAGCGCAGAAATCGCGAACGATTGGCTCCCTGTAGCCAATAAGTTGCCGCTCTGAGAATATATTTCCACTCTCCCTTGACCAATACTATTTCTAATGGCGTCAGCTTCGATCCGAATTAACACCCACTCGCTTTTCTCAGTAGTAGCAATTCGTACCGTGTGATCCAAGCTCGACCCCTTGAACGCCATGTCAAGGCTGACCCTCATCCCACTCGGAATCAGGTCCGCCAGAGCAATGAGACCTTCTGCAGAGGAAGCGATGCCAGTTCGGAGGCGCGCCCAGTAGTAGACGACCGCGTCGCCTGGAGACTGTCCTGCTAGGCGAATGTCTGCGTAGTCGGTGAATGAATGTCCACTTTCCGACGTCGGAGGGCGAATAGGGCATTCATCGGGAGGTGGCACCTGAGGACCATGAATCCATGCTCTGTCGACGCCAAGCTCGTGGCCACCCGAAGCTCCTGATGCTCGCAGCACAACTGCCCCATCGCATCTGCACACGGCGCCGGCCTGGGTGACACGATTTCCAACAGCTAGTTCGTCGATTTCGATAGTCACCTCTGAACCAACAGGCGCTCTTGCCAGATATTGACCCGAGATGAACGAGATCGGGCGATCAGTAGCCCTTTCCATAGCTGCCGCTGCAGCTGCTAATCCACAACCCCCATGAAGGGTTCCCGTCGCTCCCGCTATGTAGTCAGTAACCTCCAACGTCCACTGAAAGCGGTTGTTCGTCGACCTAAGCTCCAAAAAACTGGTCGAATTTTCGAACAAATCAGAAGATCTACCCACAAGAGCCTTCACTTCTGGGATTTACGTCAGAACCTCGCTTTGATTGTGTCAACTCGACCAAGGCCCAGCCTGTCCTTTTTGGTAATGGTCGGGCCTGATCTCAAAGGCTTCAATCATCCTTTGCCATCCACTCCCCACAGCCAAAAGAGCTCCGAGCCTCAGAATTTCGACTGATGAAAAATGTTTCGACAACTCGTCGTTCATTTCATCTGGAATTGGACCCTTCGGGCTACCTGCAAGGTGATCGCTGAATGACAACGCTGCCTTCCATGCGTCCGGAAGGTCAGAGTTTCTGTAGTCGGCCAGTTGTCCGATGATCTCATCGGTGAGTCCAGTGCGCACCAACGATGCGCTCTTGACCATGCTTCAGTGGAAACATTCATTGACGTTGGCCATGCGAATTCGGCATAGTTCGACCATCTGTTTGTCTAATCCCGAAGAACCCCCGTAGACCATACTTACCCAGCTCAGGAACATTTCTAGAGTCAGCTCATCACTGGCCAGGGTCCGAAAAAGGTTGTCGTCTTGGTAGGCCTTGGCGTACCAAGTCTCCAAACGCTTTATGTTTACATCGTCGAGATCATCGATTTTTGGTAGATGGCCCAGGTTGTTTGTCATGTCCCCTCCTTTTACCTTGCAGAATCCTTGTCACAGGTCGTCATGGTCTTGCCGGCGACAGTCAGCCCCGAAGGGCAACACTGTCCCTAACGAATGATAGATCCTGAATCGGTCGCAGGCATTGGTCAGAGTGCATAGTCTCTACGTTCAGTTCGACTCGAACGGAACAAGAGGTGCGAAATGAAGGCCGCCGTATTATGTGAGCAACCCGGTGATCTGATCATCGAAGAGCTAGTTATCGATAAACCCGCCCCACAAGAGGTTTTGATACAAACTGTCGGAGCCGGTTTATGTCATTCAGATCTCCACTTTATGGAGGGCCTATTCAGGACGAAACTCCCCTCAGTGATGGGGCACGAGTCGGCAGGAATAGTGCAGGCCGTGGGGGCTGATGTCAGCTATGTGAAACCGGGCGACGCGGTGGTGGCGTGCTTGTCGATCTTTTGCGGGCAATGTCGCCAGTGCCTTTCGGGAAATCCACATCGTTGCACTAATGGTCGTGCCACGTCGCGTAACCGCGATGACGCATCCCGGCTACAGCGCGAAGATGGCACCCCGGTCGACCAGATGGCTCGATTGGGGGGCTTCGCCGAAGAAATGCTGGTCCACCAGAATGGTGTTGTAAAAGTGACTCCGGACATCCCCTTGGAGAAAGCTTGTTTGATCGGTTGTGGTGTGACGACGGGTTTCGGAGCCGCAGTGCGTACGGCAGCAGTTCCCGTCGGAGCGACTGTTTGTGTTATTGGCTGCGGTGGCATTGGTTTGTCAGCGATTCAGGGCGCTCGCGTTGCGGGAGCCGGTCGCATCATTGCCGTCGACATGAACACGGAAAGCCTTGAAACGGCCCGCGTTATGGGTGCAACTGACACGATAAACGCAGGTGACGTCGAAAATGTAGTTGAGGCCGTTAAAGAACTGACCGGGGGTGGTGTCGAATACAGCTTCGAGGCGATCGGACTTAAAGACACCGCGGAACAGGCCTTTGAGATGCTTGAAATCGGTGGTACTGCCACAGTCATCGGAATGGTCCCGTCAAGCACGAAGGTGGAGATTCGGGGTATTGATCTACTCAGCGAAAAGAAGTTGCAGGGGTCGATGATGGGATCCAATCAATTCCGCACAGACATCCCCCAAATGATCGACCTGTACCTCAATGGCCGGCTACTTCTCGATGAGATGGTGTCCGCCACGATCTCGCTTGACCAGGTAAACGAAGGTTATAACTGGATGAGGGAAGGAACAGTCGCTCGAACAGTGATCACCTTCTAGGTGGGTCGTTTACGGCTAGCCGACCAGGGCCTCAAACACTGCCGGCGGAAGCCCCGCCCGATCTGCGCTTGTCCGCAACTGGTCAAGGGTCACGGTGTCGACTTCGAAACCATCCGCTCTTTCAATACGTGCTAATTCCTCGGGTTGACCGGGCACTAGGATTTGATCACAGTCAGAGCGCAGCCGTGAGTCGAGCACGAAGTCGCGGAACATCTCAATTTCGTCGTAGTAAGTCTCGGCGTCACCTAATGCTCCCGGATCGATTATCACCGACAACATGCTGTTGATGATTCGCCCCTCTCGTGGGTTTTTGGGGTGAGCTGTTTCACCACCCAATAGGGCGGCGCCTAAAAGCTCGCACATTATTGCCAGGCCAGATCCTTTGTGGTCGCCGAACGCGACGAGCGCTCCCCCGCGCTTGCCGGAAGGGCTGGTGTACCCGAAAGCATCAGGGTCATCGGTCAAATTGCCGTCAATATCAATAATCGTGTCCGGCGGAACTTTCTCGCCCTTGTTAGATGCGACGCGGGCCTTTCCGCCAGCGATGATGCTCGTTGCCATATCCAGCAAGAAGCCGGGCCGACCATCACGTCCTGGTACGGCCGCACAGAATGGGTTTGTCCCAAACCTTGCTTCGGCACCTCCGTAAGGCGCTACTAATGGTGGGTGGCCTATCACATTGACGAGATGCATTGAGGCGTAGCCGCTGGCTGCGCATTGTTCCGCCCAATGACCGATGCGGCCAATGTGGTAGCTATTTCGGAGACCGACGACCGCTACCCCGTGAGTCGCCGCTCGTTCGATACCCATTTGCATTGTTTCGAAACCGTTGACTTGTCCGTAACCGGCATTGCCATCAAGTGTGAGCAGAGCGCCGGAATCAACGACGACACTCGGGTGACTATTTATTTTTAGGCGATCGTTAACAACACCATCAACATACGACGGCAGCATCCCGACGCCGTGAGAGTCGTGCCCCGCGAGGTTCGCTTGGACCAATTGGTCTGCCACCAGGTTGGCCTCTCGACTTTCGCTACCTAGTGATTCGCATGTACGAACAATGAAATCGTGGACTTGGTTTGGATGGAGTTTTGTCACGTCTTGACTTTACTCGGCGCTCACAATGGCAGGATTGCTGTTCCCTCCAGATAGCCCGGTTCTATAACGTCGACGTCAAAAGGCAACTTTTCGATTTCAGCGATGATTGGCTGGGTGTTGACCGGAATTGAGAAGCCCGGCATCCAGTCGTCGTGATGTCCGAAGATAACCGATTTAGGGCGCACCAGATCAACTTGCTGCGCTACGAACTGTGCCAGAGATCCTTGGATCGGTTCACCATTGATATTGCCGCGTCCAGCGGCTGCCAAGATTGCCACGTCAGGTTTGAGTTCACCCATGATCCCGTCGTATCGACCTGATGTGTCTTGGAACAGAACGCTTCCTTCCGGTGTTTCAATCATGTAGATCAGAGCGCCCCCATCTCCGCGATCGCTATGCCCGGGTTGCGACTCTTGGAGGTGAGCCCGAGTTGCTTCAGAGGTTTCGGTAGTCAGGTATTTCATCAGATCCACAAAACGGTCTTGCTGCTCATGCCAGTGAACGCCAAGGTCCCCTAAACACACGACGTCCGGCTCGTCCATCTGAGCATGCGACCAAACGCAGGAGTGTTGGCTTGGATGCACCGAAACCGTCACGCCTGGCCCAAGGTCAATGGTTTCACCACCGGCGACACAGATCATCCGATCGAGAGGCACTCCGAGTGTTTCCATCACCCGAACAGATTCATAGGAACCAATGAGAGTTGCGTCGGTATTCTCAATTATGCGCTCAGCACCCCAGAGGTGGTCAAAATGGCTGTGACCGATAAGTATGTAGTCAGCTTCGGTAATGTCGGAAGCCGTTAGGCCGGTTCCTTGTGCTCCCTCCGGGCGGTCAATATAAGCGTCCAGAAAGATTGTCATCCCAGAAGTGCGCAGTGAGAATGTTGCGCAGCCGTACCAGTCTAAATATGTGGCCATAGATGAAAACTAGACGAACGTGAATCCAGAAGTGAAGACGTCGATGTTCAAGACCGCGAATACAACAAAAACATTCAGCAAATCTGTGGCCATCGTGCTGATGCTGTCCTGCGTATTGGTAAGCGGGTGCACTTCACGGGAGAACGCTTTACGCCTGTTCGTTGCATCGTCAATGACTGATTTCATGGAGCAGGTTTCTTCCGATTACACCACGACTCAGGCCCGAACCTTTACCGAGATAAATATCGCGGGAAGCGGAACCCTGCTTACTCAACTTGGTGAGGGCGCTGAAGCGGATGTCGTCATCTTGGCCGGGCGAGACCACATGAGTCGGCTCCAGGAGATGAATTCCTTCTTGCCGCCTGTCCAATTTGCTAGCACTTCCCTATCGGTCGTCGTGTCTCCTGAACTAGCAACTGCAAACCTTTCGATACGGGATCTAAAGGCCGGTCAGCTACAGGGCGCCGCGTGCGTTACCTCCGCTCCATGTGGTCAACTGGCAGAGCAATTCGCAACAGCAAATGGCCTTGAGTTGCGCTTATTGAGTCGGGAACCGAATGTGAGATCGGTGCTTGCCAAGGTCGAGAGAGGCGAGGTGGACTTCGGTTTTGTCTACCGGACTGATTTCCTTGGGACTCTCACCGACATTGCCGAAATTGCGGACAGTGGCGCCGAAGCATTTACCACCTTCTATTCTCTCGCTGTGGCCCGGGATACACCAAACATGACTCAGGCGCTCGCGTTGGTCGAATTGATTACATCCCAATCCGGTCAAAGCCAACTCAGGCAACTCGGGTTCGAAGTTCCATGAGGGCTCGCCTGCCGGTCAGAATTCGACTAGTAGCTCTTGGTGCGTTGGTTTTTATTGCAACGCCGCTTCTGTCTCTGCTGTGGCGGGTTCCATGGTCGCGACTTGTCGATCTGCTGACTCGTGATGTCGTCACCGATGCCCTGTTGCTTTCGCTCATCAGCAGTATCGCAGCCGCCCTAGCAGCCCTAGCTTTAGGGATACCTTTGGCCCTGCAGTTAGCCCGAATGAACGGGTTCGCAGCCTCAGCGGTTCGGGCAGTCGTAGTTCTGCCGATGATCTTGCCACCGGTCGTGGGAGGCGCTGCTCTTCTGTTTGCCTTCGGACGAAAGGGCCTCGTCGGCTCAGTGGTGTCTGATCTGACTGGCCTCGTTGTGCCCTACACCCTGACAGGCGTCATTGTGGCAAACACGTTTGTTGCTCTTCCTTTCGTGGTTCTTACGGTCGAAGGAGCTTTAAGGGCTCTAGATCCCAGGTTCGAATTGGCGGCCGCAACGCTTGGAGCCAATGAAACCCGAGTGACCTTCCGAGTTGTCCTGCCCATGGTCCGACCCGCACTCATCGCGGGCGGGTTTTTGGGTTGGGCTCGCGCTCTTGGAGAGTTTGGTGCGACGATCACATTCGCTGGAAACATTCAGGGCAAAACCCAGACCTTACCCCTCGCAGTCTTCGTAGCTTTGGAGACAGATCGAGAGGCCGCCTTAGCAATGAGCGTCGTCCTAATTTCTGTGTCTCTCCTGATATTGGTATCGCTCCGTGATCGGTGGTGGCCGGTTCGATGACCAATGCTCCTGAGTTTCTTTTAGATACCAGAGTTGTCCTCGACCGAGGCAACCTTCGCTTAGACGCCGAACTACAGGTTCATCATGGCGAGGTAGTCGCGATCATGGGACCAAACGGCGCCGGGAAGACGACCCTTCTAAATGCATTGCTCGGATGGCTACCCCTTCGATCTGGGTGGATATTGGTTGACGGCAAAGCCTTTGAAACACCGGGTGACGACTCGGTGACGCCAATCCACCGCCGCGACATCGGCATGATCTTTCAGGATGGCCTTCTTTTCCCCCACTTAAAGGTGGCTGGCAATATTCGGTTTGGCGCTGCTCCCGATAAAGATTTGACGGGGCTAATAGAAACACTGGAGCTTTCAAACTTACTTGAGAGATATCCCTCCGAACTATCCGCCGGGCAGACTCAAAGAGTTGCTCTGGCTCGGACGCTTGCCGCTGAGCCCAAAATGGTGTTGCTAGATGAACCACTGGCGTCACTCGATGTCACCGGGCGGTCTAGGGCCCGAGAGCTGATCGCAGCTGCCCTCGCGGAGAATTTATCTGGAGCCCTGATCGTGACCCATGACCCAGTTGACGCGTTCGCCTTAGCACAACGAGTCGTAGTTATGGAGAATGGACACATCACTCAGTTTGACTCGCCAGCAGCCATACAGTCACGGCCTCAATCTCGTTGGGTCGCGGATCTCATGGGGTGGAACATTTTTCGAGGTGTCGGCAGAGGAGCGTCAGTAGTGACGCCCAACGGTACAGAGATAACTACTACCGGCCTCGAATCCGACGGTGAGGTGGCCGTCATGATCAACCCGGCGTCGGTTGCGCTGTTCCCCGAGAGGCCCGTTGGTAGTCCGAGAAACAGCTGGCTGTGTCAGGTTCGAGGAGTTCAACTTCTCGGTGGCGTTGCACGGGTGTCCTTGTCGGGCCCACTGAACATTTATGCAGATATCACCTCGGGTGCCGCTGCAGAACTAGGACTTAACGAGGGCACCGAAATATGGGTGACCGTCAAAGCTACCGAGGTCCATATCGAATCTCAGCCGGGTGGCGAGTGACCCTGCTCAGCGAAAAGGGTAGAAAGCCGAAAGAGCGGCGGCCTGCGAAGTTTGACTACGGTCCTAGCCATGAAGATTTCGGACCTTTTCGACGTGCAGGGCAAAGTAGCGATTGTTACCGGAGGTAGCCGAGGGATCGGTTACATGATCAGCGAAGGCCTCCTGCGCAACGGAGTTCGCGTGTACATCACCTCGCGCAAGAGCCAGGACTGCCTCCAAGCAGCGGAGACCTTAAGTCAGTATGGCCAATGCACAGCCTTGCCCGCAGATTTGAGCGACGACGACAGTCGAAGCCAATTCGTGGAGGCTTTTCGCGCTAACGAGCGGCACCTTGATCTGTTGGTTAACAACGCTGGAGCCGCGTGGGGCGCACCTCTTGGAGACTTCCCATCGAGTGGATTCGACAAGGTTCTAAACGTCAATCTGAAGGCGCCATTCATGTTGACGCAAGATCTGCTGCCCGAACTACGAGCTACCGCAAATGCGGATGACCCATCTCGCGTGATCATGATCGGTTCGATAGACGGCGTGCGTGTTCCCTTTGGCGACAACTACTCGTATTCAGCGTCGAAGGCCGGGGTCCATATGCTTACCCGCCATCTAGCGCATGACCTCGTCCGAGACCAGATAAACGTGAACTGCATAGCGCCGGGACCCTTCGAATCAAAGATGATGAGCTACGTGCTTGACGACCCCGATCGCCGCGCCGGTGTTATCGCCTCGACTCCCTTGGGCAGAATAGGCACACCAGAAGACATCGTCGGAGCGGTCATCTTCTTTTCTAGCCGAGCGGGCGCCTGGTTGACGGGCGTGACATTGCCGGTAGACGGAGGAATCTCTACCCATGGCTGAAGTGCCAAATTGCACGATATTGGTCGGCAGCCTGCGAACGGACTCAATAAACAAAGCTGCGGCGGATTGCGCCAGCGATTACCTCGAAGGTCGTTTCACTGTTTATCGACCAGATCTTTCTGGACTGCCTCCCTTCAACCAAGACGTTGAGGATACAGGTGACCCACCAGCGGTCGCTGATCTAAAGGCCGCCGTCTTAGATAGTGAGTTGGTGCTGATCTTTTCACCGGAATACAACTACGGGATTCCCGGAGTACTAAAGAACGCCATTGACTGGCTATCGCGTCCGTTCCGAGCGGGAAGCCTCATCGGAAAGGCTGTTGGCATTACGAGTGTTACACCGGGGTCTCGTGGGGGCGAGAACACTCGAGAACAACTCCTTCAAACTTGCGGCGTTCTTACCGAGCGGCTCTACCAAGTCACTCTAGGGATTCCCAATGTTTTTGAATTAGACAATGGCGGGATTCCCGAACCAGCCCGACCGGTCCTTCGAGATTGGCTCGACGAGGTGATCGAATTCAGCGAAAGACCGCCCGGGACCAACGACCTCTAATTTGCTGCGGAGCCCTTGTAACGGTCGTTCGGTGCCTCACCGTCGGATTGTGGTCCATCCGGTCCGTTTACTGTCATCATAAGCAGCTGAATAACGGTCAGTGAGTCCCGCATCTACCTCACCGGCTACTACTCCAACATGGCCCATCGCTTCTCTCCAGGCTTCGATCAAACGATCCTCACCTTCATAGTTGAAGATGTCAGAAAGCGACCGCTCAGCTGAACCACCGGGCTCAAGTGGATTTTCCGCCAAGTAACGAGCGGTGGCTGAGAGACCATCAATAGGATCAACTGCATCCTTATAGCCCAAGTCAAACATTGCCTTTTCACTCGAGGTGACACGGTGGTGCGGTGTCCCACGAAGCGTCAAACGTTGCGCAAGAGGGGCGTATTCCCATGGGATGCTGATGATCTCGAACTTGTGGCCCAAAGCGCTTGCGACGATTTCAGCCCATTGCAATAAGGTCGGAGTCCACTCATCCGAGGCGTTGTAGACCTCGCCGGCCGCGATATCAGGTTTATCAACAATCGTTAAGAGCATTTCTGCGGCGTTAATCGAGTAGGCCCTCGACTGGAGAGTCATGCCGCCATCTGGCAGAATCAGATGCTTTCGACCGTCTAACACTCGGCGCACGATTGACCATTCGGTACTCGCTACCTGCCCTGGACCGTAGATCCACGGGTACCTGAGGTGCGTTGCCGTTGGATGGCTATCAAAAACCATCACCTCTGTCCGGCCGATGTTTGCGACTTTTCGATTCACCGCGAAGTCTGGGCCTTCGTCGACAACCAATCGTGCCGTTTCCCGGGTAGGCACCCTCATCCCAGCCGGCCATAACGCGTCCGCGTCGCCCCATCCGGTGTAGGCGGGGACTCCGCCGACGCTGATGAATTTGTCCACCTGTCCTTTGAACAACTCCGCAAGCTCTCGAAGCCGACCGTACATGACTATGACAAGATCAAACGCTCGACCATCGAGGGCCGTTCGCGTCTTCCCTATATCGAAAGGGTCAGTGTGTATATGTTCTACTATCTCGGGGATTTCAGGCGATTCGTGTGCTCCGGTATGAAGAATGGAGACGTCGAACCCCCGATGTATCAAGCCGTTGACGATATGGGGGCCAGTTGGTCCTGTTCCGCCTACGACGAGTGTTCGTGGCATCAAATTTCCTCCGAAGTCTGAAGGGCAGCTTAGAGTTCGGTCGGTGTCTCCGTGGTGACGCGTCTAGCTGTGTTGTAAAACCGGACTGGTGTAGCCGTGCCACCCTCTCTCAACTCGAACGTTAAATCCGTCCTTTGACTGTGTTGCGAGGCCTATTGCGGTCTACGATTTGGGCATGGCACCTGAAAGCTCCACCCTAAAGAAGGGTGCGCGCGTTGTTGTGATCACAGATCTACCTGGAGTCTCTGCAGGCACAGCTGGAAGAGTTGGTCGTTCGATAGGAATTAAGACCGTCAGGTATCGAGTTCAGTTCGAAAATGGCGTCAATTCATTATCTGTTGCCGAAAGCAAACTGGTCTCTCCCGCAGCTTGGGAATTCATCAAAGACAACCGTGACTCGGTAACAGACAATGGCAGCCCTCGAGCCGTAGCCGCCGCCGTTCCGGTCGCCGCTAGCCAAGCGGCGGTTGACCCCGCCCCACGGCCTCCCGCAGTGAAGGAAGCCCCTGCAGCGAAAACCACACCTGCATCCCAGCCCCAGTCATCATCAGGCGCCGCTGCTGATGATCCGCGGTTGGCTGCCCTTACAGCGAAGTCGCGAGAAGCTCGCAAAGAATTAGGCATTGACGTCGACGCCGAGGTTGCGCCGACTGAAGCTCCTGCCGAAGACGAAGTAATCACCGAAGAAGAACCCGTTGCCGAAACTCCGGCGGCGGCACCCGCCTCTGAGCCCGCATCCTCCCCGGAACCATCAGTGCAGCTCCCCGATGGCTACTTCCCGACCGATAATCGCATCGCTGACCTCTTAGCGGCCGTCAAGAAGGGTTAACTCCCGGGGTGATTCGGCTTCTCAAATGGGGTCGGATCCACAAATCGCTCCAGAACATTTCGGGTCATCTGGGAGATGTCATTGTCGTAGCCGTTCCGAGCCAACGCACCAAACCAAGAAATTGACCCAACACTAAACACAGCACCGCCTGAAGGAGTTTCGTAGAACACGATGTCGGCTCGGACGAAAGGGTCTGGCGTAGGAAAGGCAACCGTGCCCTCAAACTCTTCTTTGGTGCGCAGCATGTCGGGACCAAAGTCCGTCGCTGTGGCAACAATGACTGCATGGCCCGGCGAGCCGAGCTTTTCGTCATACCTGTCTACTTCTTGGCCAGCCGCGCCTCCGCCAAGGCCGGAGGTTCCGATCAACTCTTCGTCTATCCCATTAAGAATCCAAGCCGCTCGTGAGTCATATACATCGGGATCCACTCGATAAAAGGTGGCTTTCTCAAATCCTTGGGCAGCAAATCCGATACCGACGAGCTGATTAGGAGCACGACCGTTCCGACGCCAGAGGCCCCCGTATTCGCCTCCCCATGCGTGATAGTTCTCGCCGTCACCTGTCTGCCAGTTCCTAACCCCATCTTCGGCACGACGCAGCTCAATGGCCCCCGGCCATGAATCACTAAAAGAAACTCTCCAGTAGAAGCCGTTGCCACCGAGATACATAAGGCGGCCACCGCCTCGTTGCCACTCGTCAAGGGCATCTAACATCGCAGTCGACCAATACTCAGGATGGGTCCCCGTGACGATTACTCGGTAAGGCGCCAGGGCAGAGTAGCCATCATTGTGAAGGTCCTCATCACTAACTATGTCGTGTCCTACCTCTGTCTGAAGCAAGAATGCGTGGATATCTGTATCAGGTGTGAAATTCCAGCCATCGGCTCCAGGTCTGAGTTGAAGTACCGGTCGACGCCTCGAACTGAACATCACGCCGCTGCCGTCAGGATGCTTTTCGTAATGACTTAATCCAACTTCGCGGTGATCGACTAAGTACTGGTGTTCTGGGCGAAGATTCGAACGTGCACCAACGAAGTCGGCGCCCTCGATCAACATCCGATGGTTGGCATAAGCCATATAGGTACACGTTGGAACCAATAGGGCGACTTCGGCGCAATCAGCTCCTACAGCCGGCCTCACGAAGAAGGGAACTCGGTCAATGCCCAAATCAGATTCAAATCGGAAGCAGTAGATGCCACTGTCGAGGCTCTCAGGAAGGCGAACGTTGTAGCTCGGCTCCCAAGCAGCGTCATACAGATCATCATGGTGAAAATGGATGGCATTCCACTCAGCTGGACTGTCACTCCAACGTTGGTGCTGGCCAGTCCATCCTGGGCCTGTGACGGCCCGAGTCGGTAATTGATTGAGCTCTAGATTGATGTCGCCGACTAGTGGCCGAACCACAGAGCCATCCATGCTTTCGTCAAATGCCCATTGGTATGTCTGGCCGTCAGCAACAACCGTCGGCGCTGCGATGCGACCGTCCCATCTGGTCTCGCCTGCCCCTGCCGCCAAACGGAACACAAGGTCAGTAAATGAGAGCTCCGGAAGATCAAATTTTGAATTTTCTTCACCCACCTGGAGGAGATCTCGGCCTGGCGAGAACGTTTCCGGCGACATGACGTTTATCTGGACTGATTTGACTTTTAGGTCAATTTCGAGTTCTAGGAAGTACCAGCGATGTCGTTCAAGTGGTCGTTCACGTATCCGCTTTTCCAACTCACTGAACCTACCCGTCAGGGCATCACCGCGATTCAGGACTTCGATGACGTCGGTACCAGAGCTCAGCGACACAAGAACGCCATCACGTTTGAGAAGTGATGGTTGGAACCAAAGGCTCACCCTTAAGGAAGCAGCGGCTCCCTGTAGTCTTGCCTCCGCATACGACCCAGGAATCAATGGTTGCTCGACGAGCTCAAGCCCCAGAGTGCCGATTTCCTCTACTCGCTCTTCGGCGAATCCCGGACCACTCCGGGTCGGATCACCACAGTCCAGACGCACGACCTCCAAGACCCCAGAAGTCGGCGTGTGGCTGGAACCAAACCACTCAATCTCTTCGCCCGCGCGGAGTGACCACGGCTCGCAGTAGCCGGTAATGAGCTTTTGAGGAGTGGGTTCTTGGCCTGTTGGCATTTGATGAAGGTTGAAGAGGTGACTGAGTATCTCTCGGGTCACCTTACGCGGTTGGCTTTCCATTCTTCATATGATTCGATGGGCATCTCGTCAGCCTGCCATCCACCGAAGCCGGTTTCGATGTGACTGATTTTCTCCATTCCCATGTCTTTCAGGGTCTTGGCAGAAAGCGCCGACCTCATACCACCAGCGCAACACAGAACGAACTCCCTGTCTTCGCCAAAGATTTCTTTCGTGTATGGGGAATCGGGCGACACCCAGAATTCCAGCATCCCTCGAGGGGCGTGCATCGCTCCGGGTATGGCACCATCGCGTTGCATTTCTCGTACGTCGCGAATGTCAACAATTAGAGCGCCTTCCTCAGTAGCCCTCCTGGACGCTTCTTCTGGTGAGATATTGTCGATTTCTGACTTTGCGACTTCGACCATTTGTTTTACTGAGGCAATCGCCATTGTTAGCTCTCCCTGCGGTATGTGGGTTCGTCCCTGCTCTGGGGCCCATCAAGATCATTACGCATCAGACGCTAGGTGTCATTTCACTCTGCGGTTCCCTTGACCTGAGAAAGCAATATTCCACGCTGTTCTAATTCTGATATTGCTGAGTCCGACATCCCGAGAAGCTCAAATAAAACCTCTCGGTTGTGTTGCCCGAGGAAAGGTGGCACTGGTTCGTTGTCAGGAATTTCAATGGAACTGAATTTGGCGGGCAAGCCCGTCACCGTAATTTCTCCAAAATCTGGGTCAACTACTTGGCGCACCATGCCCCTCTCGGTGAAATGGGGATGCACCATGGCCTCTTCGGGGCTGAGGACCGGGGCAGCCGGAATACGCTGCTCCTCAAGATAAGCAAGGAGTTCAGCATCGCTGTTGAATTCTTGCATCCATGCTTCGACCAGACTGAGTAGCTCTGCTGCATTTGTTACTCGTGCCTCCGCTGTAGCGAAGCGGCTGTCACTGGCTAAACCGCTGTCGCCCATCGCTTCGCATAGCCTTTGCCACTGGGGCGCGAGTACCTGCAACACGACCCATCCTTCAGGCCCTTTGTAGGTGCCAGAAGGCACCACAATGCTGAACTGACGACCCGAGCGTTGTTGGCTCCAATCACCACCGGTTGCACTATGACCTTGAACTGCTATCGAATGCATCGCGAAAAGCGGGTCTACCAACGTTACCTCTACATATTGCCCCTCTCCCGTCCGCTCTCGATGGAACAAGGCATGGCCAATAGCCCCAAAGAGCATTT
>MDSW01062955.1_pt1 | contig 33415 bp, 33 predicted proteins | sample 811171 | NCBI WGS metagenome assembly MDSW01 (sample SAMN05326641, study PRJNA326480) | marine metagenome | isolation source: seawater | place: Atlantic Ocean: North West | collected 2012 | reverse complement strand
TAATCTTGCTTTCAACATATTCATGCATGTTTCTTTATTTTTATGTTGAGATCTCTCATTTTGACATTGGACAACAATTTTTGATGGAATGTGTGTTATTCTAACTGCACTATCAGTTGTATTCACGTGCTGACCACCAGCTCCACTTGACCTATATGTATCGATTCTTAAATCTTTTTCCTTAATTTCTATGTTAACATCTTCTTCCACGACAGGATAAACCCAAACACTTGCAAAGCTAGTATGTCTTCTAGCTCCTGAATCAAATGGTGAAATTCTGACTAATCTATGAATTCCCGATTCTGATTTAAGTAAACCAAATACATAATCTCCATCAATTTTAATCGTTGATGATTTAATTCCTGCTTCATCACCTTTATGTTCACTTATAATATGGAGTTTATAATTTTTATTATTTGACCATTTAATATACATTCTTCTTAACATTTCAGCCCAATCCTGACTTTCTGTACCTCCAGCTCCAGCATGTATTTCTAAATAACAATTTAAACTATCTCCCTCATTTGAAAGGAAGCATTTTGTTTCATTTTTTTTAATCATTTTTTTTAAATTTTGAATTTTTTTTAAATTCTCATTTAAAATTAGTTGATTATTTTCATCTAAAGCTAATTTTTGTAGTTCAATTAAATCATTGAGTTCGTTTAATGATTTTTCGTAAGAATTAATTAAATCCTCATGGAGTTTTTTTTCCTTAAATACTCTCTGAGCTTCATTTTTATTTTTCCAAAAATTAACTTCTAATGTTTTTTGATTATTTTTTTCTAAAATTGATCTGATATTATTCTCTTCAAAGATACTCCTTGATTCTTTGTGAGATTTTTAAAATTTCGTTTTTATAACTTAAAAAGTCATTTTCCATTAATAGAATCTTAATATATTATTACTTTTAAATCTATTATTAATATTAATATCTTTACTATTCAATAATTGAGCTTTGTTTTTTTTAAATACCTCAATAATAGTTTTTTTAGAATCAAAGCTTGATTTTTTTCCTGTCAAAGGATCAACTACCATCATGGTTATATTGTCTGCCACTTTGAAAGGTCTGGCATCTTTTTTTGTGATTGCTGCTTTAATGAATTCTTTAAAAACTGGCATTGCGGTTTTTGCTCCTGTCTCATATTTGCCTAGGGGTTTTGGCTCATCCATTCCTACATAAACCCCAATGACTAATTTAGATGTAAAGCCTATAAACCACGTATCAGTATTTTTATTAGTAGTACCTGTTTTTCCAGCTAAATCTAAATTTAAATCTCTTAACTTTTTACCAGTTCCTCTTTTTACAACCCCTTCTAACATTGATATCATTTGATATGCACTTTCAGGTGAAAAAATCTGATTAAAATTATTTGAAATTTTTGGTACCTTCTTGCTATCAAACGAAATTTGTTCACAATTATTACAAATTCTTTTTTCTGAATTGTATATCGTGTTTCCTTCACTATCTTGGATTCTGTCTATCATAATTGGGTTCACTAATTTTCCACCATTTACAAAAGAGCAATAAGCAGTAGTTAGCTTTAAAAGAGTCGTCTCTGCTGAACCTAATGAAATTGAAAGTAGCTCTTGTGGATTTTCATAAATTCCAATTTTTTTTGAAAAATTTACAATTTTTTTTATACCTAAATCTTGCGCCACTCTTACTGTCATTAAATTTCTAGATTTTTCAAGTCCCGTTCTTAATGTCGATGGACCATAAAATTTTTTTCCATAATTTTCTGGTTTCCACATCTTTAAATCCGTGCCTTGCTCTAAAACCAAAGGTGCATCCAAAACTAGTGTAGAAGGTGAATAATTATTTTCTAGGGCCAAAGCATAAATAAAAGGTTTGAATGCCGAACCTGGCTGTCTTAAAGCTTGTGTTGCTCTATTAAATTCGCTTTTCTTGAAACTAAAACCTCCACTCTGAGCAAGAACTCTTCCAGTAAATGGATCCATTACTATAATTGAACCATTAACTTTAGGAAGTTGTTTCAGTTCATAAATATTTTTGTTATTTTTTTTTACATAAATTAAATCGCCAACTTTAAATATGTCTGCAATCTTTTTTTTTGTCCAAGATATGCCTTTAGGATATATTTTTCCGACTTTTTTTTCATTTGTTTCTATCTCTATTGATAACTCGTTTATACTTTTCACAATTGCTATTTCCCATCCTAAAGATTTTTCTAAAAAATAATTTTTTAAATTTTTATTCCAATCTTTAGAAATTTTTTTATTTGTTATTGGGCCTCTCCAACCTCTTCGCTGATCATAGTCAATTAAACCCTTTCTTAATGAATTTGTAGCAATTTTTTGAAGACTGAGATTTAGAGGTGTTTTTATATTAAAACCTTGCTTGTACACTTTATCAAAGCCAAATTGCTCAACTATTTTTTTTCTTATATCCTCAACATAATATCTCGTATCTTCTAAATAAATTTTTTTTCTTTTTTTTAACTTTATTTCACTATTTTTGAATATTTCGTAATCTTTTTGAGAAATATATTTATTTTCGAGTAAATTCTTTAATACTAAGTTTCTTCTAAATTTAGCAATCTTAATATTTTTATAGGGATTATATTTGCTTGGTGCTTTTGGTAAAGCTGCGAGCAAAGCTGATTCTGAGTATACTAATTCGTTTATTGGTTTATCAAAATATTTTAAACTTGCTGATGCAATTCCATAAGTTCCTTCTCCTAAATATATTTGGTTTAAATATAGTTCTAGAATTCTTTCTTTAGTTAAAGCTCTTTCAATTCTGAAAGCGAGTATAGCTTCTTTTAATTTTCTGTTGAGACTGATTTCATTCGATAATAAAAAATTTTTAGCAACTTGTTGAGTAATTGTCGAGGCGCCCTCTAGTCTTTTTGAGTAAATTACATTAAATACATTATTTATAATTGCTCTTAATACCCCTTTTGCATCAACTCCAGGGTGTGTAAAAAAATTTTTATCTTCTGCTGATAGAAAAGAATTTATTATTTTTTCGGGAATGGCTTCATAGGGAATAAATATTCTTTTTTCTGAGGAAAAGTCACTTACTAGCTCTCCTTCTCCAGAATAAACCTTGCTTGAAACGGGAGGCTTATAATTCTTTAAAAACTTATAATCTGGTAAATTGTTTGAAAATGCCCATAAAATAGCAAGTATACATATTGAGCTTAACAATAATCCGCTAAAAACAAATATAAAAATCTTTTTAATAAAACGACTCATTTTTCTATTATTTAATATACGAATTTGTTAAACATATGGCATAAGAATTTAAACAAAATTTTAAAATTATATAAACAAATGAAACAATTAATCAAAATTTTATGGAAAAAAATTTATACATTGATGCATCGCATCCTAATGAAACTAGAGTTGTACTTAAATCAAACGGACATATTGAAGATTACGAGTACGAAAGCATAAGGAACAATTTAATAAAAAATAATATCTACCTGGGAAAGGTAAGTAGAGTTGAACCTTCACTTCAGGCTGCTTTTATAGATTTTGGAAGAGAGAGACATGGATTTCTATCTTTTAATGATATTCAGTCTGATTATTATCAAATTCCTCAAAGTGATTTGGAAAAGATAAAACAGGAAGAGGAAAAAGATAGAGAAGAACTTCAAAAAGAAAGTCAAAAACTTGAAGAAAAAAATCTAGACGAAGGTAATCTTGAGTTAGCAGATCCAGTAGAAAAAAAACCAGATAGCTTAAATAATAATGAAGAACAAATAAAACACGTAAAAAAATACAGACCTAAAAGATATAAGATACAAGAAGTTATAAAACCAAATCAAGTTATTCTTGTTCAGGTTTTAAAAGATGAGAGAGGTCTTAAAGGTGCAGCATTAACTACGTTTATTTCAATAGCTGGAAAATATATTGTTTTGATGCCAAATACTCCTAAAGGAGGAGGAATTTCTAGAAAAATTTTTAACCCTAATGATAGAAAAAAAATAAGAAACATTTTAAACGAAATTATAATTCCAAGCGAAATGGGCTTAATTGTGAGGACGGCTGGATCAAATAAAACAAAAAATGAAATTGATCATGATCTTCAAAATTTGATTAATGTTTGGAACTCAATTAAAGAAACTGCAATTAATTCTATCGCGCCAACTTTGATACACCAAGAAAGTGATATTATAAAACGAACTTTAAGAGATATCTATGATGATGACACTAAAAATATAATTATAGAAGGAAATGAGGGATATAAAAAAGCTCAGAATTTTATGAAAATAATAATGCCAAGTCATGTAAAAAAAATAAAAAAATATAGAGACAAGGTTCCATTATTTTATAGAGAAAATATCGAGACAAAATTAAACGAAATTTTTGATACACAAGTAAAATTAAACTCGGGTGGCTATCTTGTAATTAATCCTACTGAAGCTTTAATCTCAATCGATGTTAACTCAGGAAAATCTATTAAACAAAAAAATGTTGAGAGCACAGCTTTAGACACAAACCTGGAAGCAGCAGAAGAAATTTCAAGACAAATTAAAATAAGAGATCTATCAGGTCTTATCATAATTGATTTTATAGATATGATTAGTTATGGAAATAGAAGATTAGTTGAAAAAAAACTAAAGGAAAAATGTAGATCAGATAGGGCAAGAATTCAAATAGGTCGCATAAGTAATTTTGGTCTCTTGGAAATGTCTAGACAAAGACTCAGGGAAAGTTCAATTAAATGGAAAGTTTCACTTACTGATGAGTCTTTTGCATTTAAAGTTTTAAAATTAATTGAGATAAAATCTATTGCAAATAAAGCAAAATTTGTTGAACTTAAGGTATGTGAAAAAATATCTGATTTTATGAAAGATAATTTTATTGAAGATTTAAAGTACTTTGAAAAAAAAAATAAAATTAAAATTAAAATATTATCAGATAATTCACTAATAATACCTGACTATATAATAGACCTTCAGAACAAGGCTAAAAAAACTCTTGAAAAAATCGAATATTATTCTCAACTCAAGAAAATGAGTGAAATTAAAAAAGAAGATGGAAAAAATAAAAAGATTGAAAGAAAAAATTCATTCAAGAAAAAAAAGTTTTTCAGGAAAAAATTTCATAAAAAAAAAACTAAATAATTCCTTTTTTTGGAGAAGATGGCTTTCCAAACAAAGATTTTTCAATTCTTCCGGAGAGATAACACTGTCTACCTGCGATGACTGAATTTTTAAAAGCTAATGCCATTTGAATAGGGTTTTTTGCCATTGCAATTGCAGTATTTACCAAAACACCATCGCATCCAAGTTCCATTGCAATTGAGGCATCTGAGGCTTGTCCTAGACCAGCATCAATAATAACTGGAAGCTTTGTTTGACTTCTAATTATCTGAATATTAATTTTATTTTGAATTCCAAGACCAGAACCTATGGGCGCAGCTAAAGGCATTATTGCGCTTGCGCCTGCATCTTCTAACTTTTTTGCCATTAGTGGGTCATCTGTACAGTAAACCATTACTTTAAAACCCTCTTTTGTTAAAATTTTTGTTGATTTTAATGTTTCAATTATATCTGGATACAAAGTTTTTTTATCACCCAAAACCTCTAATTTTACTAACTTCCAACCTCCAATTTCTCTTGCAAGCCTTAAAGTTCTAAGTGCATCTTTAGAGTTAAAGCAGCCTGCTGTATTAGGTAAATATGTAATTTTTTTTGGGTCAAGATAATCCATTAATAATGGTTTTTTTTTGTCAACAATATTTACTCTTCTGACAGCCACAGTGACAATTTCAGCTCCTGAAATTTTTACTGCTTTTGCACACTCCGACATATTTTTATATTTTCCAGTACCAACTATCAATCTAGAGTTAAACTTTTTGCCATCAATATTTAATATATCTTTTTTCAAAATTAACCTCCTCCAATAAAGTGGACTATCTCAATTTTATCATTTTCTTTTATTTTAATTTTACTCAAGTGTTTTTTGTTGACTATTTCTTGATTTAGTTCAATTGCAACCTTATTTAATGGCACTTTAAGTTTCTTAACATAGTCATTTAAAGTGATATTGTATTGAATTCTAGTTAATTTTCCATTTATTTTAATTTTTATTTTTTTTATATTTTTCATAATATATAAGTGTTTTATATATATAAGTGTTTTATGAGTATTAATATTTTAATAATTAATGGACCAAATCTTAATCTATTAGGAAAAAGAGAACAATCACAATATGGAACTATAACTTTTGAGGATTTAAAAAATAAATGCTTAAAAAAATCAAAAGAAATAGGCATTAATTTAAATTTTACACAATCAAATATTGAAGGAGAAATTGTAAACCTCATTCAAGAAGCAATAAAAAATTATGATGGAATAATAATAAATGCAGCTGGCTTTACTCATACATCTGTTGCAATACGAGATGCATTAGCTATATTTAAAAAACCAATTATTGAACTTCATATATCAAATATCTATAAAAGAGAAGAATTTCGAAAAAAATCGCTTATAAGTGACGTGGTAACTGGGGGAATATTTGGTATTGGAAGTGATGGTTATATTTTAGCCATAATTGCAATGCAAAAGATGATTGAAAAATGAAAATAGATAAAAAACTAATTAAAGAACTTACAGATTATTTAAATGAATTTAAATTAACTGAGCTTGAGTATGGAAATAATGAATTAAAAATAAAAGTTTCAAAAGCAAGCTATGGTAAAACTTTGGTCACTTCTGATGAAAAAAATATACCATCAAAAAATAATATTAATGTAGATAGCAAGTCTGATGGAAAAAAAGTAACATCGCCTATTATCGGAACTGCTTACCTAGCACCTGAACCAGGAGCAAAAAAATTTGTTGAGGTTGGAAAAAAAATTAAAAAAGGTGATACTCTTCTCATTGTTGAGGCAATGAAAACAATGAATCATGTTCCATCTCCTTTTGATGGAATTGTTAAGGAGATTTGTGTGAATGATGGTCAACCAGTTGAGTTTGGTCAGACAATATTAGTTATTGAGTAATGTTTAAAAAAATATTGATAGCAAATCGTGGAGAGATTGCTGTTAGAATAATAAGAGCCTGTAAAGAGTGGGGAATAGAAACGGTCGCGGTTCATTCTGACGTAGATAAAGATAGCATGCACGTACGTCTAGCAGACGAAAGTGTTTGTATTGGTTCTCATCATGCGTCTAATAGTTATTTAAATATACCTGCAATAATTTCTGCAATTGAACTTACTGGTGCAGAAGCTGTTCACCCAGGATATGGATTTTTATCTGAAAACTCTAACTTTGCAAAAATTTTAGAAGATAACAAAATAAAATTTATTGGCCCATCATCAAAACTTATTAAAATGATGGGCGATAAAATACAAGCTAAAAAAATTGCAAAAGAAAATGGGCTCCCTGTAATTGAAGGCTCAGAAGGTGGTATTTCTGATGTTAATGAAGCAAAAAAAATTTCAAAAAAAATAGGTTTCCCTGTTTTAATTAAAGCAGCAGGAGGTGGTGGTGGAAAAGGAATGAAAATAGTATTTGAAGAAAATAAATTTGATGAATTATTTTTAACTGCAAAATCAGAGGCTAAAAAATTTTTTGCTAATGACGAAGTATATATTGAAAAATTTTTTCAAAATCCAAGACATATTGAAGTCCAAGTTCTGTCTGGAAAAAATAGAACAGTACATCTTCACGAAAGAGATTGTTCCGTTCAAAGAAGACATCAAAAACTTATTGAAGAGACTCCTAGTCCAGTATTGAGTGAAGATGTAAGAAAAAACCTTCTTGAAAAAACTGTCAATATGGTAAGTAAAATTGGTTATCAGGGAGCTGGTACTGTTGAATATATTTATGAAGACAAAAAATTTTATTTTTTAGAAATGAATACAAGAGTTCAAGTAGAACATCCTGTAACTGAAATGGTAACAGGAATTGATATAATTAAAGAACAAATTTTTATTGCTTTCTCAGGAAATACAGCTCTTGAACAAAAAGATATTAATCCAAGAGGTCACGCAATTGAATGTAGAATTAATGCTGAAGATCCAAGTAAAAATTTTCAACCCTCTCCAGGAGTTATAGGGATGTGTCACCAACCATCCGGTTTTAGAACTAGAGTAGATGGAGCAATTTATCAAGGATATAAAGTAACTCCATATTATGATAGTATGATTTGTAAATTGATTTGTCACGGAAGAAATAGAACAGAGGCGATTCAGAGAATGGTTAGATCTTTAGACGAATTTGTTATTGAAGGAATAACTACAACAATACCTTTGCATAGAAAATTATTAAATAACAAAAAGTTTATTAACTCTGACTTTAATGTTAGTTGGTTAGATAATGAAAAAATTATTTAATAACAACTAATTAACCAAATATCATAAACTGGATGATCAAAAGGATTAATTGTTGGACTTGAGGAAAATGTCCAGCCATTAAAAATAAAAACTTCATCTTTATTTTTGTTAGTTAAATCCTTAACTTGTAAATATGCAGTTATATCTGGATTATCATCAAATTTAGAATTTTTGCATCTTAGAGGTTTAATAGTAAGATTTTTGAATTTTTTTTCTTCACCAATTTTAATTTTTAACAAACTGTTTTTCGAGCTCACTTTATCTAAAATTTTAATTTCAATAAAATCCCCTTCTAAAAATTTACTATTTCCATCTGAACTTATTGAATAATTAGTAATTAAAAAAAAGAAAGCTATAAAAAAAAATAAAAATTTATTTTTTCCAACTCTCATACTTTTTCTTATTTTTCTCATTATTTTTATTTGGGTGGTATGAGTTTTCCGTACCAGTTTGATTGGATTGATGAGGTTTTTGCCAATTATATTTTTCAAAATTATGAATATTTTCAATTTTATTTTGTGTGTAATGCATCCATGAAAACCATTCATTCGGTATTTTCGATGCATCGATTTCATCTTTATAAATAACCCATCTTTTACCTGCCTTGTTTTCATAGTATTTGTTACCAAAAGAGTCTTCTCCAACAAATCTTCCAAAAAAAGTAGTTTTGAGTCTTGTTCCAATAGTAGTTTGATTCCACCAAACGAAAATTTGTTTTATGAATGTCAACATGTTTTTTTTATTATTATTTCAATTTAAAATTGTAAAAAATAAATTAGACTAAAATAATTATTTGTATATACAATATTGTTTTAAGACTCAAAAAAAAATAATTTAAGGGCAAAAATGGCAAAATATTTAGTTGAAACCTATTATACGTGCAGTTTCAAGGTAAGTCATTATCTTGATGATATAAATGAATCAGAGCTATCCATGCTTGAAAAAAGAGACGACGGTAAATTTGAGATTTTAGATATAAAATTAGATAATAGAAAAACAAAAAATTTAAACACTAAAATAAGCGAAAAAAAATCAAAAGATAACAATATAGAGGTAATAACAGAAAAATCTCATCCAAAATCTGTCTCGAACGATACCAAACAAAATTTTATGAAAAAAATTAACGACGGCATTAATAAACGACTAAGTATGCCTGATAGACGTAAGGGTTATATTCAAAAAGCTTCCATTGGTGATCATAAAATCTACCTACATACTGGTGAATATGAAGATGGTAAAATAGGTGAAATTTTCATAGATACAAGTAAGGAAGGAGAGCTTGTAAAAGCTTTAATGAACAACTTTGCAATTGCAATTTCATTGGGTCTTCAGTACGGAGTTCCATTAGATGAGTTCATAAACGCATATGTAGGAACAAAGTTTGAACCCTCTGGAAAAGTTCTTGGAAATGATAGAATTTTGAGCGCAACATCAATGTTGGATTACATATTTAGAGAGTTGGCTATATCTTATCAAAATAGAGAGGATCTGGCTCATACCCCATCAATAGGTAATTCTGATAAATCAAATCAAATTGATGATGAAAACACAGACGATCAAAATCATTTTTTAAAAATTGTAAAAGATATAACTAGTAGAGGTTTTGTTAGAAGTAATTATAAGAAAAATCTTGTAGATTTGTCAGATATCAAAATTAATCTTAAAGGAAAAAAATAAATTTATTTTTTATTTTTTAATGACAAACTGAGTTCTTTAAGTTGCCCTTCTGAAACTTCTGAAGGAGCATTCATCATTAAATCTTGAGCATTCTGATTCATTGGAAACATAGTTACTTCTCTAATATTTTTTTCATTAGCTAAAAGCATAACTATTCTATCAATTCCAGGAGCAATACCTCCGTGAGGTGGAGCACCATAGCTAAGAGCGTTTATCATGCCTCTAAACTTGTCATCAACTTGTTTTTTATCATAACCAGCTATAGAGAACAATTTATACATCAAATCTGGTTTGTGGTTTCTAATTGCACCTGAGGATAATTCTACTCCATTACAAACTATATCATATTGATATGCTTTTAAATTTAAAGGGTCTTTTAGATTTATATTATCATTATCGCCCTGCGGCATTGAAAAAGGGTTGTGGCTAAACTTGATTTTATTATTTTCATCTAATTCAAACATTGGATAATCAACAATCCAACAAAATCCAAAAGAATTATTATCAATTAGATCTAAATCATAAGCTATTTTTTGTCTTGCAATTGATGAAATTGTTTCTACATCTTTTATTTTTCCACAAGTAAAAAATAAACTATCACCTATACTCGCACCTGTAATTTTCATAATTTCTTTAAGTGCCTCAATAGAAAAAAACTTTCCTACAGGTCCTTTAGCTGAAATTTCATTTGCATTTTCAATTGTAAAATATGCTAAACCTGATGCACCTTGATCCTTAGCCCATTTGTCTATGTTATCAAAAAAACTTCTAGGTTTGTCCTTAGTATTCTTTGTAACAATTGCGCGTACTTTTGAACCAGATTTAACCAATTTTTTGAAAATTTCAAATTTTACATCCTCCCTAGTAAAAATATTTGTTAAATCGTAAATTAATAAGGGATTTCTTAAATCTGGTTTATCGGTTCCATATTTTAGCATTGAGTCTTTATAAGATATTCTTGGAAATTTATTATTTATAATTTTTTTTGAAGAGAACTTTTTAAATAAACTTACCATTAGCTTTTCAACTACTTTAAAAATATCTTCTTGCTCAACAAATGACATTTCTAAATCTAATTGATAAAATTCGCCAGGACTTCTATCTGCTCTCGCATCTTCATCTCTAAAACATGGAGCTATTTGAAAATATTTATCAAATCCAGAAACCATTATTAACTGCTTAAACTGTTGTGGGGCTTGAGGAAGTGCATAAAATTTCCCAGGATTTAATCTGCTTGGAACAAGAAAGTCTCTTGCTCCCTCAGGACTAGATGATGTAAGTATTGGAGTTTGAAATTCTAGAAAACCTAATTCGCTCATTTCTTTTCTTATGAAAGAAATTACTTTTGATCTTAAAATAATATTTTCGTGAATTTTTTTTCTTCTTAAATCTAAAAATCTATATTTAAGTCTAATTTCCTCTGAATATTCCTGATCTGAAAATACAGGCATTGGAAGTTCTTTGCAGTGACCAAGTAATTCAAAAGAATCTATAACAACCTCAATTTCACCAGTTTTAAGTTCAAGGTTTATAGTATCTTTACTTCTTTCTACAACTTTTCCTAAAATCTTAATAACGCTTTCTAACTGGATTTTTTCAAGCTTAACAAAGTATTCATTACTTTTATCAATTACGCATTGTGTAATACCATAATTATCTCTTAGATCTATAAATAATAAATTTCCATGATCACGTTTTTTATTTATCCATCCAGATAAAATAATATCTTTATTATTATTTTTTTTTGTTAATTCGCCACAATTATGTGTTCTATATTTATTCAAACTAAGCTTCCAATACTTCTTTAATTGATTTTAAATCAATTGGTTTTTTTTTTTTTAAACTTAATTCATCAATTTTATATATGAATTCAAATATTTTACTATACGATCTATCTATTCTTTTAATAATAAAATCAATCAATTTTTTATCAATTGTAATCTGGCGATCAGAAAAACTTTTTAAAATTAAGGCAAACATAAGTTCATCATCAGGTTTTTCAATTTTCGCAAAAAGACAACTTTTTGCTCTAGATTTTAAATCGTTCAATTTAAAATTTATTTCATTTATAGGGATAGTTGAATTAATTAGTAAATACTTGTTATCCTGATCAATTAAATTGAACAAAGAATAAATTAATACTTCATCAATATTTTTATCAAAATTTTCTAAAACTACATTTTCATAAACTTTAATATCTTGTAAGTTTTCATTTTGAAGTGAATGAGCATCAATTTTCTTACCCTTGAATTTTTTTAAAAAAATGTTTGCAAGATGAGTTTTTCCAGAAAAATTAGCTCCACAAATATTTAAAAAATTCTTTTCCCATTTAGGCCAGCTATTCATTAAGTTAAAAGCAAAATAATTACTATCACTTACATAAAAATCCTCATCCTTGAAATTCTGTTTGTATTCAAAATTTAATAAGAGCTGATTTAAATCTTTCATTTAATTTTCCATTCTTGATTTTGTATATCAACATATATCTCTTTTGTTTCTAAATCATTTATAAATCGGTTTGGAGAACCATTGTATATTAATTTGTAATAAATTGTTTCATTATTAAATTTAGAAATTTCATAACTAAATAATAAATCTAATTCATCCAGGACTTTTTCAAAGTGCAAAATTTTTTTATATTCAGATGCGTTTATTGAAATGGTTAATGGAAGTTTTATAGAAGTGTTAATTTTATTTATATCTTTCCAATGATTTTCGTAGATATCTTTAAGTTCTTTTAGTATTGTATATAAATTCTCTTTGTTGCTTAAATTTATTTTTTTAAAAGTTTGTGTTTCAACTTTCAAATATTCATTAATTTGTATTTTAGATAAAGTTTTAATTTCATTAAAATTTTTAAATATTAAAACAATTATAAAATCTTTGATATTGTACTTTTCAATAGTTTTTTTGAAATCATATTCCTCAATCGAATTTTTATTTTCTATGAGTAAATTGACGTCCTCTAAATCTTCAGTTGGCAAAATATAATTAAGTAAAAAAAATCTCTCTTTATTCTTATTCCATTCGTCATAAAAAATGTTATCATTAAAAAGTGAAATTTGATTTAACTGCAAATCAACAAATACTGGTATCAATAATATTTCTTTCTTTTTTGGAATAGAAGGAAAAATATTTTTTTTTTCAAACAGTTTTAAAGTGTTTTTTCTATTAAAATTTACATCAAAGTTGACTATATATAAATTGTTTACAAATCTCTCTTCTCCCATATTAAATGAATCAATCAAACTTTTAACCTCTTTTGTGGATATATTTTTAATTTTTTCTTGATCACTTGAGGTTGTAATCATCGAAACCAATTCCTTGAAAGCTTCGTTGAATCCTTTATTAATAACTTTTTCCTTATCAAAACTTATATTAAAAGGCTCTGAAATCTCTAAATCTTTAATTTTAAAACTGTTTGCACTTGATGTAGAAAATAAAATTACATTTATAAATAGAACCAAATAAAAAAAAAATATATAAAGCTTATTCAAATTAAATATTATTTTTAGTTGCATATTTTATACTAATGAAAAAAAACAAAATTACATATCTAAAAAGTGGAGTGAACATAAAAGCAGCTGATAATTTTGTTAAATTTATAGCGAATATATCAGCAAAAAATAAAGGCAATAAAAAGTTCAAAAATATAGGTGGTTTTGGATCAATTTCAGATATCCCTAAAGGTTATAAGAGACCAAAAATCGTGGCTAGTACTGATGGGGTGGGTACAAAAATTGAAATAGCAAATATTCTTAATAAATACGATACAATTGGCATTGATTTAGTTGCCATGTGTGTAAATGACCTAATCGTTCAAGGGGCGAAACCATTAATTTTTTTAGATTATATATCAATTAATAAAATTGATATTGTAAAACTTAAATCAATAATCAAAGGTATTCAAGCTGGATGTAAATTATCAGAATGTCAATTAGTTGGTGGAGAAACAGCCGAAATGCCAGGAACATACGAAAAAGGCAAATTTGATATAGCCGGATTTTCAGTTGGCATAGTTGATGAAAAAAAAATTCTTGGTAAAAATAAAATAAAAAAAAATGACCTAGTTCTTGCTGTACCATCAAGTGGAGTTCATTCAAATGGATATTCTTTAGTAAGATACATAATAAATAAAAAAAAAATCAATTTAAAAAAAAATAATTTTTTAAAAAAAGAATTATTAAAACCAACAAAAATTTATGTTAAAGAAATTTTAAGGTTAATTAAAAGTAATCTTATAAATGGATGTGCAAATATTACAGGTGGTGGTATCAAGGACAATATTAAAAGGATCATGCCAGATGGCTTAGTTGCAAATATAAATTTGGAAAGAATTAAAACAAAAAATATTTTTAGATGGTTAAAAAAAAATAATATCACTGATAATGAAATGTTAAAAACATTTAATTGTGGAGTAGGTTTTTGTATAATTATAAAACCACAAAATTTAAAAAAAATTAAAAAATTTTTTAAAAAAGATTACAAGCCATATTTAATAGGTAAAATTGTCCAGGGCAAAGGTAAAATCAAATTACATGAAAAAATTAATTGGTCCTAAAAAAGTAAAGACTGCTGTATTTATCTCTGGAAAAGGAAGTAATCTTAAAAATTTGATCAAATTCTCAAGATTTAAAAAATATCCTTTTTCCATAAATTTGATAATTAGCAATAATAAAAAAGCTAAAGGACTGAAATATTCAAAAAAATATAATATAGAAAAAAAAATTATCAAATATGATAAAAAATTAAAAACTGACAAAATGATTTTAAATTTTTTAATAAAAAAAAAAATAGAACTAATTTGTCTTGCTGGATTTATGAAAATCTTATCAAAAAATTTTATTAAAAATTTCAAAGGTAAAATAATAAATATACATCCATCATTACTTCCAAAATATAAAGGATTAAATACACACTTAAGAGCTATAAAAAATAACGATAAATTTTCAGGATGTACTGTACACCATGTTACATCAAAATTAGATACTGGAAAAATAATTCTTCAAATAAAAGTTAAAATAGATAAAAAAGATACTCCAGAGACTTTGGCAAAAAAAATTCTTAAAAAAGAACATTTGATTTATCCTGCTGCAATTAAAAAGATTTTAAACTAGTCTTTAAAAAAAAAATTAATTTCAATTTTAGCGTTTTCTACGCTGTCTGAGCCATGAACAGAGTTTTTATCAATTGATATTCCAAATTTTTTTCTAATAGTCCCCTCTTTAGCTTCTGATGGATTTGTTGCACCCATTATTTCTCTATTTGCTAAAACTGCACCATTTTTCTCCAGTATCATAACAACAATTGGTCCAGATGATAAATAATTGCATAAATCACTGTAAAAAGGCTTGGTTTCGTGTACTTTATAAAATTGCTCTGCCTCTGATTTTGTTATTTGAATTTTTTTTTCTCTAACGATTTTAAAACCATTATTTACAAATATTTCTTTTATTTGTAAATCTAAGTTTCTTTGAACAGCATCTGGTTTAATAATTGATAAGGTTTGTTCTAAATCACTCATAATTGTCCTCTATAAATTGATTTAATAATCTTACTCCATAACCAGTTGCTCCTGTTGGATTTATTGCGCCCCCATATTTAGAAAATGCCATCCCAGCTATATCTAGGTGAGCCCAAGATGTTTTATTTAAAATAAATCTTTGTAAAAATTGTGCTGCTGTTGTTGAGCCAGCTCCTCCGACGTAATTTATATTTTGCATGTCTGCATTTTTAGAGTCCATGAGTTTATCAAAGTTTTTGTGAAGAGGCATTCTCCATAATTTTTCCTCAACCTTTTCACCTGCTTCAATTAACTGTTTTGAAAGTTTATCATCATTGGAAAAAAGACCAGCATATTCAGACCCCAAACTTACTATTATCGCTCCAGTTAATGTTGCTAAATCAATCATAAAATGTGGTTTGAATTTTTTTTCTGTAAAAGTTATAGCATCTGCAAGAACTAATCTTCCTTCAGCATCTGTGTTTAAAACTTCTATTGTTTTACCGCTATATGATTTAACTATATCACCAGGTCTTTGAGCGTTTCCGCTTACCATGTTTTCAACTAAGCCTACAACACCAACAGCATTAATTTTTGCTTTTCTTAATGCTAAAGTTTTCATTAAACCTGCTACAGCAGCTGAACCTGCCATATCATAAGTCATGTCTTCCATAAATCTTGCAGGTTTTAGAGAATAACCACCAGTATCAAAGCAAACTCCTTTTCCGATAAATGCTAAAGGTTTTGATTTTGATTTATTACCTTTCCATTCAATAGTCACAAGATAAGAGCCTCTTATACTTCCTTGTCCAACTCCTAATAAAGCATTGCATCCTAATTTCTTTAATTGTTTTTGATTATAAACAGTTACTTTTAATCCATATTTTTTTAATTTAATTAATCTTCTTGCATACTCATCTGGATGTAAAATATTTCCAGGCTCAGAAACTAAATCTCTTGTAAAAAATGTTCCTTCTTCTAATGCTTTAAATTTTGGTTTATTTTTAATAGATAGGTGAGTTTGTTTTCCAATCAAATTAATTATTAAATTATTTTTAATTTTTTTTGATTTGTAAATATTAAATTCGTATGACTTTAATTTAAGGCCATGCATAAAACGACCAATAAAATCTTTACCGGGCTTACTATCGATACTTTCTGAAAAAATAGAAAGGCTTTTAATATTATCTTTTTTAACAAAATTATATAACTTAGCCCCTAAGGCTTCTACATCAGATCCTCTCAAACCTTTTTTAATTGATATTAAAATTATTGTAGTTTTTTCGTTAATATTAAATGAAATTATATTTTCTTTAGTAGTGCTTTTATTTTTCAAAATTTTTTCAATATATGATGCCTCATTTCTTGAAAAATATGTTTTTAGATTTTTAATTTGAAATTTTTCATTTCCGAATAAAGCAATCACTCCAGGACCGCTCAATTTGGCCTTATTTTTATAGAAAACTTGAACACTCATTGATTTTTGAATATATACTTAAAGTTGAAAAGGTTTATAGATTATTAATGATTAATTTCAACGAAAAAATTGTCTTTAGAAAATTTTTATCTGATAACACTTATTTTTTCTTATTATGCGCAATTAGTCTCAGTCTTATAGTATGGATTATACAGGCAGTAAACTTTCTAGATTTTATATCTGAGGATGGTCATAGTTTTGAAATATATTTCTACTTTACGGTATTAAATTTTCCTAAAATTTTCAAAAATATTCTACCTATAATATTCTTTATATCTTTGTTTTATACTATATCAAAATATGAAGATAATAATGAGCTTAAAATTTTTTGGATTAACGGAATTAATAAAATTAAATTTTCAAATATATTAATAAAGTATACTTTTTTATTTTTTGTATTACAAATTTTTTTAACAAGTATACTTAGTCCGGCATTACAGGATCAAGCAAGATCATATTTAAAAGATTCTAACATGGATTTTTTTCCTTCATTAATGCAAGAAAAAAAATTTATAGATACAGTGGATAAACTTACAATTTTTATACAAAAGAAAAATTCTTCAAAGGATTTCGAAAATATTTTTTTGAAAGATGATTTGGGAAATAATAAATCACAAATAATTTTTGCAAAAAGAGGATATTTAACTGAAACCAAAGAAACTAGAAAACTAATACTGTTCGATGGAAAATTTTTAAATACTGATGAAAAAAAAACTACAGTATTTAATTTTTCGCAAACAGAGTTTGATTTATCTAACTATCTTACAAAATCAATTACCCATCCAAAAGTTCAAGAACTAAGTACATATTTTCTTTTAAGATGTAATTATTCTTTTTATATAAATAATATTAAAAAAAAATATTATAAATACAATAATTCAAATATTCTTTGCGATAAAAATTACATAAAAGAAATAAATCAAGAACTATTTGACAGACTCATAAAGCCAATTTATTTATTTTTAATTGCAATAATTTCTTGTTTTTTACTAACCAAATACAAAGAAACACATAAATATAAATTGCATAAATATTACATTTTTGCTTTTGGTATTATAATTATTTTATTTTCTGAAATTTCTGTCAATTATGCTGGAAAAAATTCGTTAAATACAATCATGTTTTATTTTATGCCATTTATTTTATGTATTTTTACATATCTGATTTTAAGAAATAAATTAATCTTTAAAAAAAACTAATATGTTAACAATTTATCAAAAATATATTATTAATTCTTTTTTCAAATCTCTTTTGATAGTAACTTTGGTTTTCTTTTGTATTACTATAATTTTAAATATTTTTGAAGAATTAAGCTTTTTCAAAAACGTAGATAATATTAATGTTAGCCTACCAATTTTTTTAACAATATTAAATTCACCCTCGATTCTATTTGATATATTTCCATTTATATTTTTAATTGCTACACTATATTTTTTTTCTGAAATTATAGATAAAAATGAACTAAATATTTTTAAAAATTTTGGGTTAACCAACATAAAAATAATAAATATTATCACTCTGTCTAGTTTTATTATTGGTATTTTTATAGTTTTAATTTTTTATAACATATCCGCAAATCTTAAGTTTTTTTATTTGGATATAAAAAATGATTATTCTAAAGATGATAAATATCTGGCTGTGATTACTTCTAATGGCCTATGGATTAAAGATGAAAATGATGAAAATATAAATCTTATCAATGCTGAAAAAATTGAGAATAATTATTTACAAAATGTAATAATAACTCAATTTGACAATAATTATGAGTTTGAAAGAACAATTAGTGCAAAGCAAGTTAATATTAAAAATAAATTTTGGATAATTAAAAATGCGAAGATAACAAAAATAAATGAAACAACTAGAATTAAAGATAAGATAATATTTGAAACAAATTTTGACAGAGAAAAAATATCAACTCTTTTTTCAAATTTATCCTCTTTAAATATTTTAGATTTAAATGAGCTTAAAAAAGACTATAAAACCTTAGGATATTCAACTATTTTGGTAGATGCTCATCAACTCAAGCTTTTCTCTTACCCAATTTATTTAGCAATCATGGTTTGTTTATCATCAATACTGATGTTCAATGTCAAGTATAATAGGTCAAAAATTTTTAATTTTATTCTTGGAATATTCATTTCGGTTGTTATTTATTACGTAAATTTCTTTTTCAAATTACTTACTGAAAGTGAAAAAATTCCAACAACAGTGTCTGTTTGGGCCCCACAAATAATCTTGCTTTTAATTGCTTGTATAGGATTGGTAAAAGTTAATGAAAAATAATATTTTTATTTATATAATTTTTATATTCGCAGTCTCACTTTTTTTTGGAAGTAAAGCTCTTAGTGAAGATTTTCAGTTTTATGCTAATGAAATAAAAACACTTGAAAAAGGAAATAAAGTAATTGCTAAAGGTGGCGTAGAAATCAAAGATAAAAAAGGAGTTATTATCAAATCAGATGAAGCTGAATATGATAAAGCTCTTTTAATTATTAAAGTCAAAAATAACGTAGAAATACAAGATGCATCTAATAATGCCATCTTGTTAACTAACGATGCAATTTATTACTCAAATGAAAATAAAATTATTACAAAAAACAAAACAATTATCCAGCTAGAAGAGAAGTATACTATAGATACTTCTAATATTACGTATGATAGAAATTTAAAAGAAATATTTTCTAAAAATAAAACTATAGTTAAAGATCTAGACAATAATATTTTAAGCTCAAATAACTTTAAGTTATTTAATGAAAAGAAAATTATTGAGGCTCATAACGTAAATTTAATTGATTATGAATTAAACAGTTATTACATCGAATTAGCTAAATTAAATTTAAAAACTGGTGAAATTTTAGGAAAAGATCTGTCAATAAAATTTAATAACAAATACTTTGAAAAAAACAATGAACCAAGATTAAAAGCAAGATCTATTATTGTAGAAAAAGAAAAAACATTATTTAGCAAAGGAACATTTACAACATGTAAAAAAAGGAAAGATAAATGTCCCCCTTGGGAAATGACAGCTGAAGAAATTAAACACGATAAAATTAAAAAAATGATTAATTATAAAAATGCCTGGTTAAAAGTTTACGATAAACCTATTTTATACTTTCCAAGATTTTTTCATCCTGATCCAACTGTAAAAAGACAATCAGGTTTTTTATTACCAACTTTCGCATCATCAAATAATCTGGGTAATTATTTGTCTATTCCTTACTTTCACGTAATTTCAGATAATAAAGATTTAACTTTTACTCCAAGATTTTATGATAAACAAAAAACACTATATCAAACTGAATATAGGCAGGTTAACAAAAAATCAGATCATATATTTGATTTCAGTATTTTGAATAAATCCAGATTTTTAATTGAACCAGATAAAACAGATGGAACTCATTTTTTTGCTAAATCTAATTTTACGACAGATATAGATTTTTTTGAAAATTCCAAAGTTGATATAAATATTCAACAAGTATCCCAGGATAATTATCTTAAAACTCATAAGCCAGAATCTCCTCTTATAAATAATAATACTGTGTTAAATTCAAAAATATCTTTCGATGGAAACAGTGAAAATTTAGACTTCAATATTTACTCGGAAATTTATGAAGATTTATCTAAAAATGACTCTGATAGATATGAATACATTTATCCAAGTTATAGCTTAAAAAGATACTTAGAAACCAGTTTAGATGGAGAATTATCATTTACATCAAGCGGTAATAATAAACTCTATGATACCAACATTCATCAAAAATCAATGACTAACGATATAAATTTTTCATCCTTAAATAATATTACCTCAAACGGTTTTGTAACTAATTATGAATTTTTGCTGAAAAACCATAATTCAGACAGTAAAAATTCTAAAAGCTCAAAAAATGAGTTAGATCAAAATTTACAATCAATTATAAAATATCAAATTCAATACCCTCTAAGAAAAGAAGGTGTCAAATTCGATAGTATTTTAAGCCCTATTTTATCGGCTAGATTTAGCCCAAATAAATCAAAAGATATAAAAGGTGCAGACAGGGTCATTGATTATAATAATATTTTTTCTCTTAACAGAATTGGATCAGGTGAAACAGTTGAGGCTGGACAATCATTAACGATAGGAAATGAATTTAGAACTTTAGATAAACAAGGCAATGAACTATTTTCTTTAAATCTAGCAACAATGTTTAGAGATGAAGAAAATCCCGATCTTCCAGAAAAAAGTACTCTTAATAGAAAAACCTCTAACATTGTAGGAGAAATATTGTTCAAACCAAAAGAATTTTTTGATTTGAAATATGACTTTTCATTAGATAATGATATGCAAACACTAAATTATAATCGTATTGAGGCAGAACTTAGTGTAAATAATTTTGTTACCTCTTTTGAGTTTTTAGAAAAAAATAACGTAATTGGTGAAGAGGCTTATATTTCAAATAAATCAACTTTAAATTTAAGTGAAAACAATTCTTTATCCTTTAATACAAGAAGAAATAAACAATTAGGTATGAATGAATATTATGATTTAATTTATGCTTATAAAAATGATTGTTTAAAGGCTGCAGTAGAGTATAAAAAATCTTATTACGAGGATGGAGATCTTAAGCCTGAGGAACAAATTTATTTCTCACTTACAGTTATACCATTTGGAACTGTCAATAGTCCAGGTGTAAATAAATAATGGATAAACTAAAATTTAATTTAATAGCTATTAACTTATTTTTTTTAACCATTTTTAATAATAATCTATTTGCAGTATCAAATGTTTATATTGTTACAAAGGTAGATAATGAAATAATTACAAATATAGATATTGCTCAAGAAGTTAATTACTTAATATCATTAAATAATGACTTGATAAATATGGAAAAAAAATCCTTAGTTAAAATAGCAAAAGATTCTCTAATAAGAGAAAAAATAAAATTAAATGAACTAAATAAAAATAACAATACTTTAGAAATAAAGCAGGATGTTATGGAAAATATTTTAAAAAACTATTACGAGAAACTAAATTTAGATAGTTTAGAACAATTTAGAGAGTATTTACTAAGTTACAATATAAATCTACAAGATATTATGTATAAAATAAAAATAGAGATTTTGTGGAATCAATACGTTTATTATAAATATAAAAAGCTTCTTAACGTAAATGTAGAAGAATTAAAAAAAAAAATAAATGAAAATAAAAATAAAAATAATAAAATTACAAAGTATTTATTATCAGAAATTTTATTTTCTTTAAATAATGAAGAAAATTTTGAGAAAAAGAATTCTGAAATAAGACAAAAAATTGACAGAAATGGTTTTAAAACAGCAGCAAATATTTACAGTATATCTAGTACAGCAAAATTTGGTGGAAGAATTGGATTAATGAATGAAAGCCAACTTTCTAAGAAAATTTTAAAAGAAATTAAATCAATAAAACAAGGTGAAGTTACTAAAACAATTGATGTACCCAATGGGTTTTTAATTTTAAAACTAGAGGATATCATAGTTGAAAAATTTGAAAAAAATTTAACAAAGGAACTTGATAATCTCATAAAATTTGAAACAAATAGACAACTTAACCAATTTTCAATTATTTATTTTAATAAATTGAAAATAAACTCAAAAATTGTAGATGAATAAAAATATAATCATTGTTGCTGGAGAACCCTATAGTATTTTTTTAGAAATACTATTTAAATCTATGAAATCTAAAAAAATAAATAAACCCTTTATTCTTATCTGCTCAAAGGAATTATTAATTTCTCAAATGAAAAAATTAAATTATAATTTTAAAATAAATTCAATTAAAAAAGAAAAAATTAAAAATACGAAAATTCTAAAAAATTACATTAATATTTTGGATGTACATTTTCATTTCACTAAAGCTTTTGATAAAATTTCAAGTAAATCATCAAAATATATAGAAAACTGTTTTTCTGAAGGATTAAATTTAATAAAAAATGGTTATTCAAGAACATTAATTAATGGTCCAGTGTCAAAAAAATATTTTTTAAAAAAAAAACATCTTGGAATTACCGAGTATTTAGCAAAAAAATCTGGTCAAAAAGGTAAAGAGGTTATGTTAATATATAATAAAAAACTTTCAGTAAGCCCAATTACTACACATTTACCTATACAAGATATTAAAAAAAATATTTCTTCAAAAAAAATAATTCAAAATATTTTAACGATAAATTCTTTTTTTAAAAAAAAACTAAACAAAAAAGCAAAATTCGCAATTACTGGACTAAACCCTCACTGTGAAACAAATAAAAAATTCTCTGAAGAAAATAAAATAATATTACCAGCTATTAAAAAAATTAAAAAATTTAATATTAATATAGATGGACCTTTTCCAGCAGATACGCTTTTTTTAAAAAAAAATATAAAAAAATATAATGTAGTTATTGGCATGTATCATGACCAGGTATTAACTCCGATTAAAACTCTATTTGAGTTTAAAGCTATAAATATTACACTAGGTCTACCTTTTATAAGGATAACTCCAGATCACGGTCCAAATAACTCAATGTTAGGAAAAAATAAATCAAACCCTATAAGTTTAATTGAAACTTTTAAATTTTTAAAACAATTACGTGAAAATTAAAGCTAAAAAAAGTTTAGGTCAAAATTTTTTATTAGATAAAAATATTATTAAAAAAATCGTAGAAGTTGTTGATATAACAGCTGATAGTGCAGTTTTAGAAATTGGAGCAGGCACAGGGAATTTAACTGAATATATTTTAAAAAAAAACCCAAAAAAAATATTTGTTATAGAAAAAGATGAAAAACTTGTTAGTAAACTTAAGGATAGATTTAATAAAAAAGTTGATATAATTAATGATGATATTCTTAAAGTTTCAGAAAATTTAATTTATCCAGATAAGTTAATTGTATATGGAAACTTGCCATATAATATTTCTACACAAATTTTATCTAAATGGATAACTAATGATAATCAAAATATTTGGTATAAAAATTATATTTTAATGTTCCAAAAGGAGGTTGCTGAAAGAATTTTAGCTGTTACTAATTCTAAAAATTATGGAAGATTATCTATTTTATCAAACTGGAAACTTGAAGTTAAAAAAGTAATAGATGTCAATGCTTCTTGTTTTTATCCTAAACCAAAAATTGAAAGTACAGTTCTAAAGTTTACACCAAAAAAATGTTTTCCTATTTTAAAAAATCCTAAAAACTTAGAAATTATTACGAGAGTCTTTTTTAATCAAAGACGTAAAAAAATAAAAAAACCACTTAATCAGTTGTTCAAGACTCCAGATAAAATTATTGAAAAATTAAAATTAGATACCAACTGGAGACCTCAAAATCTTTCGCCCCAGGTCTATTATCAGCTTGCAAAAGAATATGAAAATCTAAGTAATTAGTTTATTTACGTGCTCCTCAATAAAACTTGAACTATAATTGTCTTTAATTTCATTTTTTTTTGATTTAATAAGGGAACATATCTCGTTAAAACAATCTTCTAATTTATCATTTATAACAACATAATCATAGTTTTTCCAATGTAATACATCTTTATTGAATTCTTTCATTCTTTCTTCAACTATCACTTTATCTTTCATGTCTCTATTTGATAATCTTTCAAATAAAACCTCTTTACTAGGAGGTAAAACAAAAAATGTAATTAATTTATATTTCAATTTTTTATCTTTTATTTGTTGAGTGCCTTGCCAATCTATATCAAATATTACATCTTCACCTTTATTGAGTTTGCTTTGAACAGGTGGTAAAGCAGTTCCATAAAAATTATTAAAAACTTTGGCATATTCTAAAAATTCACCTTTGTTTATCAAATCTTTAAATTTTTTTTCATCGGTAAAAAAATAGTCCTTTCCATCAGTTTCATTTTGTCTGGGTTTTCTAGTGGTATGAGATATAGAGATGTGGTAATTTTTTTTTTTGGATAATAATTTTACCAGTGTAGTTTTACCAGCACCAGATGGTGATGATAAAATTATCATAGTACCATCTTTTGTGGATGACATTTAATTCGTATTAATTACTTTTACTCTCAATAAATTTAATTGCATCACTAACAGTTAGAATTTTTTCAGCCTCGCTATCTGAAATTTCAGAACCAAACTCTTCCTCGAATGCCATAACTAACTCGACAGTATCTAAACTATCTGCACCTAAATCATCTATAAAACTTGACTCATCAGTTACTTTTGCTTCCTCAATTCCTAAATGGTCTGCAACTATCTTCTTAACCTTACTTGAAATATCATCTGACATATAAATCCTTTTTTGTTATATTTTCGTTATTAGATTAATAATTAGCTTTGTCAAGCCATATACATGCCCCCATTCACATGTATTGTTTCTCCTGTAATATATGAAGCGGAATCTGATGACAAAAAGGCAACAGTATTTGATACATCTTCGCCGGTACCAAGTTTGCTCATTGGAATTCTTGAAGTCAAGACAGCTTTAATACTCTCGACTATTTTATCAGTCATTTTAGATTGAATAAAGCCAGGCGAGACACAATTTATTGTAATATTTTTTTTTGCATACTCAATTGCTAAACTTTTAGACATAGCTACCATTCCTGCTTTTGATGCGGAATAGTTTGCTTGTCCTAAATTTCCAGTATGTCCAACAATAGAGGTAATATTTACAATTCTTCCATATTTATTTTTTAACATTTTTTTTATTGCATGTTTACATAAATAAAAAGTTGAACTTAAATTTACGTCAATTACTTTTTTCCATTCTTCATCTTTCATTCTTAGTGACAAATTATCCATTGTGATACCAGCGTTATTAACCAAAACATCTAGTCCTACTAATTGTGAGGTTACATTTTCTATAAAATCTTCTATTTTGGAATGATCAGAAATATCAAATTTTAAAACATTAATATTAGGAAATTCTTTTTTTAAAATATCTAATCTTTCTGTATTTGTTCCTGTCGCTAACACTGTTCCATCTAAAGACAAGAATTTTTTTACAAGTGCATTACCTATTCCACCAGTAGCACCTGTTATCAAAATTTTTTTTCCTTTAAAATTAATCATTTATTTTAACTATACTTATATCTTCTTCTTTATTTATTGCACTAACTTTTACGTTTCTATCAATTCTTTTTATAAGACCCGATAATACTTTTCCTGGTCCGATTTCTATAAAATGATTTACATCACTATTAATCATATGTAATACACTTTCTCTCCAACGTACCCTACTCTCGATTTGTTTAACCAGTAAATTTTTTAATTCAGATTTATCTTTTATTTCTGCAGCCGTAACATTTGATATCAATGTATTTTTAAAATCTTTGAAATCTAGTTTCTCAATTTCATCTTCCATTATTTTTGTAGCTTTGTTCATTAATTTACAATGAAAAGGAGCACTTACGGGTAGTTTAATATTTTTAATATTTTTAGAAGTGAGATTTGTTGAAAATTTAGTTATATCCTCCATTCTACCACTTGCAACTAATTGTCCTTTCGAATTGTCATTCGCTATAAAACATTCATAGTGATCTTTATTTTCGTTTAAAATTTTTTCTATAATTTCTATATCAGAACCCAATATCGCTAACATTCCACCCTCTCCTTTTGGAACAGCACTTTGCATTGCTATCCCTCTTGCTTTTAAAATTTTTAAGGTACTTGAAAAATCTAGTGCTTCTGCGCATGCTAAAGCCGTATACTCTCCAAGAGAATGTCCAGCAAAAAACTTGGCCTTATTTAAATCAATTTCAAACTCTTGTTTTAAAAGTTGAAAGATTGAGTATCCTACTAAAAAAATTGCTGGTTGGGTATTTTCAGTTAAATCTATTTTTTCTTTTGGCCCCTCCAAAATTATTTTTGACAAATTAAAATTTAAAATTTCATCAGCCTCTTTATAAATTTTTTTAAAAAGTTCATATTTAGAATAAAATTCAGAAGCCATTCCAACTATTTGAGAGCCTTGACCTGGAAAAATAACAGAAAACATTTGATTATATTAAATTTTTATACACTTTTAAGTATTGTAATTAAACAATTATAATAGTATATCCTCATTTTTTATTAAAATCTGTTATGAATTTATACGAACATACAATAGTAGCAAGGCAAGATGTAAGCCCTTCTCAAATAAAGCAGCTTACTGAAAAATATTCAAAGATAGTTGAAAAAAATGATGGGGATATTGTTAAAACTGAGAATTGGGGACTGATGAATTTATCCTATGTCATAAAAAAGAACAAAAAGGGTAACTACATTCATTTTAAATTTAAAGGAAATGGGAAAATTGTAAATGAATTAGAGAAAAATGAAAGAATAGATAAAAATCTAATCAAGTATTTAACTGTAAAGGTAAAAAAATTTGATTTAGATACAAACTATTTTGAAACGAAAGAAAAAAGTATAGCTGATAAAAAGAATTAAGTTTATGTTTAAGAAAAAAAGAACTCCAGGTAAAAAAAATAAACAAAACAGTTTTGCAAAACTTAGTATTTTTCAACCAAATAAATATAAATTTAAAAAAACGTGTCCTTTATCTATTAAAGGTGCACCGGTAATTGATTATAAAAATATTAAACTATTAAAAAGATATGTATCAGAAAATGGTAAAATTCTACCATCAAGAATTACTAATGTAAGTCAAAAAAAACAAAGAGAGCTTTCTTTATCAATTAAGAGAGCAAGAAATTTAGCACTAATTTAATGAAAGTAATTCTACTTGAAAACCTAAGAAAAATTGGATCAATTGGAGATGTTATTGACGTAAGAAGAGGATTTGCAAGAAACTATCTTATTGCAAATAAAAAAGCTCTTCATGCTTCTAAAGAAAATATTAAAGAAGTTGAAAAAATTAAAGCACAATTAGGAAAAAAAGATCAGGAAAAAATGAAAGGTGCTAAAAAAATATTTGAATCAATTAATAACAAAAAATTTGTAATAAAAAAACTTAGTACAGAAAATAATGAATTATATGGATCTGTTAAGCCAACAGAAATCTCAAAAATAATTTTTGAAAAAGAAAAATTGGAAATAGCTCCCTCGATGATACAACTAATAAAAGAAATTAAGTCACTTGGAAATTTTAAAGTAAGAATTGACCTTCATTCACAAATACAAGCTACAATAGATATAAAGGTAGAAGCTGAAGAAACTACCTAATAATTATACAATCTTTTCCCCATTGATAATTTAATATTTTTTTTTTTATTATTTAATATAGAAATTTTAAATGAATAAAAATCTTAGCTTGGTAAAAAATAATTTTGACCAACTTCCAAATAATATAGAAGCAGAACAATCTGTATTGGGTTCAATACTTCTAAACAATGAAGTTTTTGATGATATTAATACGTTGATTACTAGCGTTAATTTTTATGATCCAATGCATCAAAGAATTTTTGCTGCAATTGAAAACTTTATTTATAAAGGAATGTTAGCAAATCCTATTACTTTAAAAAATCATTTTGAAAAAGATAAAGATGATATAGATATTCAAGAATACCTTGTAAAAATAACTAAGTTTGGATCTTCCTCGAGACAAACAATTGAATACTCTAAAATTATCTATGATATGTATGTGAGAAGAGAGTTGATTAAAATTTCTGAAAATACAATTGATAACGCTAAAGTAAACGATCTGAACATCTCTGGACAAAAAATTATTGAAAATTCTGAAAAGTTATTATTTGATTTAGCTGAAAAAGGATCTTTAAATTCTTCTCTGGTAAAATTTGACGAAGCTTTAAAGCTTACCATCGAGATGGCTTCAAATGCGTATAAAAACGAAGAAGGTATCGTTGGAGTTCCTACTGGTCTTAGAGATCTAGATGATAGGCTTGGTGGCTTACATCAGTCTGATTTAATTATAATTGCTGGAAGACCTTCTATGGGAAAAACTGCTTTGGCAACAAATATAGCATTTAATGCAGCAAAAAAATTGCAAGATGAAAATAAAAAATCTTCAATAGCTTTTTTTTCTTTGGAAATGTCCTCGGAACAACTTTCTACACGAATCTTAGCTGAACAATCTAGAATTACATCAAATAATATTAGAAGAGGAAAAATATCAGATGAAGAATTTGATAAATTTATTGAAACATCAAAAACTATTTCCGAACTTCCTCTATTTATAGATGAAACACCTGCAATTACTATTGCTGCTTTGAGTAATCGTGCAAGAAGAATTAAAAGGCTTTATGGGCTAGATATGATTGTTGTTGATTATATTCAGTTAATGAGAGCAACAACGAATATTAAAGATGGGAGAGTTCAAGAAATATCAGAAATAACACAAGGATTAAAAGCTATTGCTAAAGAATTAGGAGTTCCTGTTTTAGCGTTGTCTCAACTTTCTAGGGCAGTTGAGCAAAGAGATAAAAAAGAACCTCAGTTGTCTGACCTAAGAGAGTCAGGATCAATTGAACAAGATGCTGATGTTGTAATGTTTGTCTATAGAGAGTCTTATTATTTGGAAAAACAAGAACCTAGAGCAGCTACTGTTGAACATGCAGAGTGGCAAGCTAAAATGAATGAGGTATCAAATCTAGCTGAAATTATTATTGGAAAACAAAGACACGGCCCTACAGGGAAAATTATGCTGGAATTTGAGGCAATGTTTACTAAATTTAAAGATACTCAAACCAGCTAATATAAAATATATAGAATTGTAAATGATTACAACACTATATCAAAAAAATATCATAGAAAAACCTAAGCTGATTATTTTTTTATTGATTTTTGCATTATTGGGTTTTGGGTATTTTTCTAAAGATTTTAGACTTGATGCCTCTTCCGATACTTTGTTAATTGATGGGGATCCAGATTTGAAATATCTGAGAGAAATTACTGATAGATATGGCTCAAAAGATTTTCTAGTTTTAACTTATACACCTAAAGATGGAATGACTTCCGAAAGTTCCATTAATAATTTACTAAGCTTAAAATATAAAATCCAAAGCCTTGATTGGGTTCACAATGTAATTACATTATTAGATATTCCACTTTTAAATAATTCAGAGGCACCTCTTGAAGAAAGACTTAAAAACTTTGTAACATTAAAAGATAAAGGGGTTGATAAAGAAAGAGGTTTTAATGAAATTTTAAATAGTCCTGTATTTAGAAATTTTGTAATAAGTGAGGATGGAAACACCTCTGGTATAATAGTAAATATTAAAAAGGATGAAATAATAAAAAATATTAAAAATAAAGAAGAATTAGAAAAACATAAAGATCTTATTAAACAAAAAAACCACCAAAATATAATTGAGATAAGAGAAATAATTAAAAATTACAGTGATGAAGCAAAAATTTTCTTAGGTGGAATACCTATGATTGCTGATGATATGATGACTTTTATTAAAAGCGATATAATTGTTTTTGGAGTTGGGGTTTTGCTATTTATTATTGGAACTCTATGGTTTGTATTTAGAAAAATTATTTGGATAATTGTTCCAATATGCAGTTGTTTTTTTTCAGTTACCATCATGACTGGTTTACTTGGACTTTTAAATTGGAAAGTAACTGTAATATCATCTAACTTTATTGCTCTTATGTTAATACTTACAATGGCTATGAATATTCACATGAGTACTCGTTTTTTGCAATTAAAAAAAAATAATCCAAAAACAAATAATTTACAGATAATTTTAATGACCACTTCAAAAATGTTTTGGCCAATCCTTTATACAGTACTAACTACAATTTGTGCTTTTCTATCTTTAATTTTTAGTGAAATTAAACCTATTATAGATTTTGGCTGGATGATGACTTTAGGCTTAATAACATCTTTTATTGTTACGTTTACTTTATTACCGACCTTGTTGAATTTTTTATCCTCTGAAAAAACTAATATTAAAGAACAAAATAAATCAATGATTACAGAGTTTTTAAGTAAAATTTCTATTAAGTATAATAAATTAATTTTTCTTGTTTCAGGAATTATAATTTTTCTAAGCGTTTTTGGAATTTCTCGTCTTGAAGTAGAGAATAGTTTTATAAATTACTTTGATAAAAAAACTGAAATTTATAAAGGTATGAAACTTATTGATGAAAAACTTGGTGGCACAACACCTTTAGAGGTTATTATAAAATTTCCTGTTCTGGAAAATGATGTTGTAAGTAGTGAAGAAGAAGAATTTGAGGATTGGGAAGATGATGATTATCAAAGTAATGAGAAGTATTGGTTCACAAAAGATAAAATTGATAAAATTGAAAAAGTGCATAATTATCTTGATGGTTTACCAGCAATTGGAAAAGTTTTGTCATTCTCATCAATTCTAAAAGTTGCCGAACAATTAAATAACGATAAACCATTAGGAACTCTTGAGATGGGAGTTTTATACACCAAAATTCCAGAATCTATCAAAAAAGAAATAGTTGATCCATATATCTCCATTAAAGATAACGAAGCTAGAATTAATCTAAGAATTAAAGACTCTCAAGAAGATTTAAGAAGAAATGATTTAATTAATAAAATAAATTATGACTTAGAAAATAAATTAAATTTAAAAAAAGATGAATTTAAATTAGCTGGTGTTTTAATTCTGTTCAATAATCTTTTGCAAAGTTTGTTTAAATCACAAATATTAACCTTGGGCTTTGTGATGATTGGTATATTTTCAATGTTTATGATACTTTTTAAAAATTTTAAACTATCATTAATTGGCGTTGTACCAAACTTCATTGCTGCTTTTTTTATTTTAGGAATAATTGGATTACTTGAAATACCTCTAGACATGATGACAATAACCATTGCTGCAATCACAATTGGAATTGCAGTAGATAATAGTATTCATTATATTTATAGATTTAAAGAGGAATTTAAAGATAATTGTAATTATGAAAAAACATTAAATTTATGCCATTCAACAGTTGGTGTTGCGATCCTAAATACTTCAATAACTATCGTTTTTGGATTTTCTATTTTAGTCTTTTCAAATTTTATACCTACAATTTATTTTGGAGTATTTACAGGAATAGCAATGTTATTAGCAATGGTTTCTGTTTTAACTTTATTGCCATCTCTAATACTATTATTCAAACCATTTGGGGTAATAAATAAATAATGGCTGATAGTTTATTAGATTTTTATAAATCTATTTCTGGGTTCGATTTAATTTACTTAGTTATTACAGTTTGGTCTTTGATAAAATGTTCCTCTAAAGGTTTTGTTTTGAGTCTATTGTCAGCTTCAAAATGGTTGTTAGCATACGTGTTAACATTGATTCTTTTTCCTAAAATTAAACCTCACGTAAAAGATGTAATTGAAAATCAATATATATTAGACTTGGTTTTGGGTATTGGAATATTTATTATAGTTATATTTTTAATTTTAATTATAAATAAAGGTATATCAAAAACTGTAAAATATTCGGGAATCGGCAAAGTAGACACGGTTTTTGGCTTTTTCTTTGGTTTTATACGTGCTTATATTGTTTGTGTTTGTATATTTGCAACTATTAATATCTTTTATAATTATAAAAATTGGCCATTAAATATTTCTAAATCCTATACCTTTTATTATGTCAAAAAAGGTAGTAACTATCTTATAAAAGAATTTCCAAATGAAAAAGAATACAAAAATGCTAAAGAAAAAGTTCAAGATATATGATCCTAAAATAAAAGAAGAATGTGCAGTATTTGGAATAAGTAATAACCAAGATGCTTCAGCTTTAACAGCTCTAGGACTTCATGCTTTACAACATAGAGGTCAAGAAGGTTGTGGTATTGTATCTTTTGATGGCAATCAATATCACTCTGAAAAAAGGTTTGGACTAGTTGGAGACAATTTCAGTAAAGAAAAAGTAATCAAAACTTTACCAGGAAATTATGCAATAGGTCATAATAGATACTCTACAACTGGAGGAACAACTTTAAGAAATATCCAGCCTTTTTTTGCTGATACGAATGCCGGAGGTATAGGTGTTGCACATAATGGTAACTTAACGAATGCAATTACCTTAAGAAAGAAAATGGTAGAGGAGGGATCAATTTTTTATACAACTTCAGATACAGAGACTATAGTTAAATTGATAGCAAGATCAAAAAGGGCAAAAACAATCGATAAAGTGATTGATGCCCTCTTCCAAATTCAAGGTGGCTATGCATTAGTAATAATGACACAAAGCACTTTAATAGGAGTCAGAGACCCTTATGGAATTAGACCTTTAGTTTTAGGAAAACTTAAAAATTCATATGTTCTTGCCTCAGAAACCTGTGCTCTAGATATAATCGGCGCAAAATTTGTAAGGGAGGTTGAAAATGGAGAAATTGTTTGCATAGAAAATGATAAATTGGAGAGTGTTAAACCGTTCCCTCAAAAAAAAATTAGACCATGCGTTTTTGAATATATTTATTTTTCACGACCAGACAGTATTTTAAATGGTAAGACTGCATATGAGTATAGAAAAAATTTTGGAGCAGAATTAGCAAAACAAGAAAATTTAAATGCTGATTTAGTTGTCCCTGTGCCAGACTCTG
>MDSW01110001.1_pt1 | contig 33446 bp, 29 predicted proteins | sample 811171 | NCBI WGS metagenome assembly MDSW01 (sample SAMN05326641, study PRJNA326480) | marine metagenome | isolation source: seawater | place: Atlantic Ocean: North West | collected 2012 | reverse complement strand
TAAGCAAAGCATCTAAAATTGTTTCTAATGCAACAGGATTTCCTGTTCAATATAACAAAGCAATAGTAGGCAAAAATGCTTTTGCACATGAGTCAGGAATTCATCAAGATGGAATGTTAAAAAATAGACAAACATATGAAATAATGACTCCAGAAAGTGTTGGAGTAAAACAAACTTCTTTAGTCATGGGAAAACACTCAGGCAGACATGCTTTTAAAGATAAACTTACTAGCCTTGGATATAAAGAAGTTACAGATGATGTTATTGAAAATGCATTTGGCAAATTTAAAATTTTAGCAGACAAAAAAAAACACGTTTATGATGAAGATATTATAGCATTAGTTGATGATAGCTTAATTATTGACAACAAAGTAAACGCGATTAATTTAAAGTCTTTAAAAGTTTATGCTGGAACTGGAGAACCACAAAAAGCTGAAATGATTTTAGATGTTTATGGTGATGTAAAAAATGCTTCAGAGACAGGAGATGGTCCAGTTGATGCTATATTTAAATGTATCAAAAAATTATATCCTCACGATGTTAAGCTTCAATTGTATCAAGTGCATGCTGTAACTGAAGGTACTGACGCGCAGGCAACAGTTAGTGTCCGAATTGAGGAAAATGGCAAAACAACAGTTGGACAAGCAGCAGATACTGATACATTAGTTGCTTCAGCTAACGCGTATATTAATGCTTTAAATAAAATGATAATTAAAAGAGATAAAACTGCACCAGGACAAACTACAGAGCAAAATTATGATCAGAAGGTAAGAGGAATATAATGGGATTATTAGACAAAATTAGTTCAGTTTGGAGTCAAGATATGGCGATAGACCTTGGTACAGCTAATACATTGGTAGTTCTAAAGGGACAAGGAGTTGTTCTAAATGAACCATCGGTAGTTGCTGTTGTAGATAGTAAGGGAAAAAAATCAGTATTAGCAGTCGGTGATGAAGCAAAAACTATGTTGGGTAGAACTCCTGGAAATATAAGTGCAATTAGACCCTTGAGAGATGGAGTAATTGCAGACTTTATTGTTACAGAGGAGATGATTAAGCATTTTATTAAAAAAGTTCATAAAAGAAGTACATTTGCAAATCCAAGAATTTTGATTTGTGTTCCAACAGGTTCAACACCGGTTGAAAGAAAAGCGATTCAAGATAGTGCATTAGCTGCGGGAGCAAGAAGGGTTCAGTTAATTGAAGAACCGATCGCAGCAGCCATAGGTGCAAACTTACCAATATCAGAAGCAACTGGTTCAATGGTTGTTGATATAGGAGGTGGAACAACTGAAATTGCAGTAATGTCACTTGGCGGAGTAGTTTATTCTAGATCCTTAAGAGTTGCAGGAGATGCAATGGATCAAGCATTAGCAAATTATATGAGAAAAGAATATAATCTAATGATAGGGGATAGCACTGCAGAAAAAATTAAAAAAGAAATTGGAACTGCAATTCCAACAAACAGTAATACCTATGCAGTAAAAGGAAGAGACATAAGATCAGGAACACCAAAAGAAGTAAATATTACAGAAGAAGATTCATCTGAAGCATTAAATGTAATTTTGAAAGAAATAGTAAATGGAATTAAAGATGCTTTAGAAAATACTCCTCCTGAACTATCAGCTGACTTAGTTGATATGGGTTTAACTCTAACTGGTGGTGGAGCTTTATTAAAAAATATAGACAAAAGGTTTTCAAAAGAAACAGGTTTGCCAGTACATATTGCAGATGACCCACTTGCGTGTGTCGCCATTGGTACAGGTAAAGCATTAGACCAAGAGGAAACTTTTTCTACGATGCTATCAGAATACTAAAATCAAATGGAAGCGAGCAGCCGAGATGACTTCGTTATTGCAATTCGCTCCGCTTTTATTCAAAGAGGAAACAAACAAAGATTTTCATTATTTTTTTTACTAATACTATCAATTATTATATTAACACTCGGGAAGTTCAACTTTACTGCAATAAACTATATAAAAATTTCTATTAACGAACTTGTATATAGATCATCTTTTATAGTCTCTGTACCTGAAAACTATATTATAAAAAGCTACAAAGATATTAAGGATCATTTTACTTACTATGATCATTACTTAGAAATACAAAAAGAAAATAAAGATCTTAAATCAAATATTGAAAATTTTAACTTCATTTTATCAGAAAACGAAAGACTCAAGAAAATTATAGATGACTATGTAATAGTATCAGATGAAATTATTGCTAAAGTTTTAATTGATAAACAAAGCCCTTTTTTACGATCAGTAATAGTTAATAAGGGCAGTAAAGATAATATAAAATTGGGGATGGCTGTATTAGATGAAGAATATTTAGTAGGAAAAATAGTTGAGGTAAATTTCACAACTGCAAGAGTTTTGCTTCTATCGGATTTAAATAGCAAAATTCCTGTAACAATAGGCTCTCAAGGTTATCAGTCTATACTATCAGGCACTGGAAAAGTGAATGGCTCTATACAATATTCAAAAGAAGATATTGTTTTAGAGGATGATGTCTCCGTATACACATCTGGTTCTGGAGGGATATTTAAATCTGGCATACCAATTGGAATAATTCAAAACAAAAAAGATGTTGTTTTTTTTACAGATTTTTCTCAGCTTAGGTTTGTAAAAATTGTTTCATTTAAAAAAGAGGAAAATTGATGTCTGAATTAGGAAAAAGCAAATTTCTTAATAAAATAATTGAACTTACTCCTATTTTATTGCTTTTTATTGCTGTTTTAAATGAATTTGATTTTAATTATTTAAATTTACAATATTTTTCATTCAATTTTCCATTTATTTTAATTTTTTACTGGAGCTTAAAGAAACCAGAAAATTTAGGTTATGGATTAATATTTTTTGCAGGACTGATCAACGATGTGGTTGTTGGTTTTCCAATCGGAATAAGTAGTTTTGCTTACCTATTTATTTGTGGGTTTGCAGCTTATTTGAGAAATATAACTCTAAGACCAAGTATTTTAAAAGATTGGCTATTCTTTTTATTCACAGTTTTAGTTGTTAACTCTTTAAATTATTCAATACTAGGTTTATTTTTTAATTTTCAACTTAACTATTTAGACATTATTATAAATATAGTTTTTACATTTTTCTTATATATAATTTTTGCAAATATTTTCCAAATTTATCAAAAATTTGTGAGGGAAAGGACAACGAATGATTAGTGGTGGAGATACTAGTTTTGGGAAAAGAAACACTATCAATAGAAGAATGTTTATTACTTCTGCAGCAAAGTTCGTAGTTTTTACAGGAATTATTGTAAGACTTTTTAGTCTTCAGATTAATGAAAATAAAAAATACTTAACACTGTCTGATAAGAATCGTCTCAGAGAATGGAAACTACCTCCGAAACGAGGGGAATTTCATGATTTTTTTGGTAATACGATAGCAGGAAATTTAAAAGTATATCAACTGCATGTGGTTCCTGAGCAGGTAGAGGATTTTAAATATTTAATGGTAAGATTAAAAGATATATTAGAATTAAATGATGACCAGTTCAGAACAATTATTAAGAAGAAAAAAAAGCAAAAACCTTGGGAAACTCTTGTAATTTCTGAAAATTTATCGTGGGATCAATTTTCTAAAGTAAATTTTTATTTACATGAATTGGTTGGAGCAAAACCAGTTTTATCAGTAGCAAGAAACTATCCTCATAAAGAAAACTTTACTCATGTCTTAGGATACGTCGCACAAGCCAGCGAAAGTGATTTAGCAAATAACGAATTAATTAAAAAAAATCATGTACCTGGTTTAAGAGTAGGTAAGATAGGATTAGAAAAAGCTTATGAAAATGAATTGATAGGGTCAAACGGAATACAAAGATATGAGGTTAATGCTTATGGTAAAAGAATAAATCAAATAGATTTCTTAGAGGGAAAAAAAGGAAAAAATTTAAGACTAACTGTTGATACTGAAGTTCAAAAACTCGCAAATGAATTATTATTAGATAAATCTGGATCAATAAGTGTAATGGATATCTATACCGGCGATATAATCGCAATGCATTCTTCACCATCTTTTGATCCAAATTTATTTTTGTATGGTATTAGTCAAAAAGACTGGCAAGATATAAGAAGCAATCCTCTAAAACCTTTAATAAACAAAACATTAGCAGGATTGTATTCTCCCGGATCTACAATCAAGCCCATAGTTGCACTTTCTGCATTAGAAAACGATATTATATCGCCAAATTTTACAGTTAGATGCACCGGTAAAATGGAGATGTACGGACAAACTTATCATTGTTGGAAGAAAAAAGGACACGGATATATGAATTTAAGAAATGCTCTTAAGCAATCATGCGATACATACTTTTATGAAATAGCAAGAAAACTTGGAGTAGATCGTCTTCAAAAAACAGGATTAAAATTTGGTCTAGGCAAAAAAGTTTTTGGAAAAACCTTTATTGATGAAAAAGATGGATTAGTACCAAACACCCAATGGAAATTAAAAAACCTAGGCGTAGGATGGGTTTTAGGTGAAACATTACTTACTGGGATAGGACAAGGATACATTCAGACAACCCCACTACAATTATGTTTGATGACTGCTCAGCTAGCCAATGGTGGTTACAAGATTTATCCTCGAATAAAAGTTGAAAATGGAGATGACACAGCTGAAGTTATAAAAAATAAAATGGCAAAGGCAGCTGTAGAAAAAAAAGAAAATGAAACTCAGGATTTTTCTGCAATAAGAAAGGCACAAGATTTTTTAAAAAAAAAATATAAAAGAACATAAAGTTCTTTATAGAAATCCTGAAAATATTAAGTTCGTATTAGAAGCAATGTGGGGTTCAACTAACGAAGTTAGAGGAACTTCCTACGGATCAAGAATCGACGATAAAAAATATCAATTTGCAGGAAAGACTGGTACAGCCCAGGTAAAAAGAATAACAGAACGACAAAGAGAACTAGAACTAAAGGCAAAAGATTTACCTTACGAAGATAGAGATCATGCGTTATATATTGCTTTTGGTCCTTATAAAAATCCACGCTATGCGCTAAGCATTATAATTGAACATGGTGGATCTGGTAGTTCTACTGCAGCACCAATGGCAAAAAAATTATTTAAATTAATAATTGATCGTCATGAAGAAAGAGAAAAAATTATTAAACAAAATTTAACAGTTTCTTAAATGTATCAAAGATCGACAATAACTAACAAATTAACATTTTTTCAAAAGATAAGGTCTTTTGATTATGTTTTATTACTTTGTATTTTATTAATTGGAATAATTAGTTGTTTTTCTATGTATTCTACTGATGGTGGTGAATTTTTATATCACACCAAAAGCCATGTTATTAGGTTTACAGTTTTTTTTACAATGATGTTAGTACTATCATTTTTTAGTATTAGATTTTGGCATTCAACAGCATATATTTTTTATATATTAATTTTAGGATTTTTATTATGGGCTTCATTTTATGGAATAACGGCTTCTGGATCTCAAAGATGGATTAATTTATATTTTATTAATTTACAACCTTCAGAATTAATGAAGATCGCAATAATCCTATGCTTTGCAAAATATTACCATAGACTCCAAATTCACGAGATTAATAATTTTAAAAATTTATTACTACCAATCGCCATATTAATTATTCCTATAGTATTAGTTATTAGTCAGCCTGATTTAGGTACTTCAATTTTAATTGCCTTAAGTGGACTAGTAGTTTTATGGCTTGCAGGATTAAATATAAAATATTTTATTTACTCTACTTTGATTTTTATAGTATCTATGCCTTTTGTAATTTCAATGTTAGAGCCATATCAAAAATTAAGAATTCTAACTTTTTTTAATCCAGAAAAAGATCCATTAGGTGCAGGTTATCAAATTATCCAGTCAAAAATTGCAATTGGATCAGGCGGGCTAACCGGCAAAGGTTTTTTAAAAGGAACTCAAAGCTATTTAGATTTTTTACCAGAGAAGCATACTGATTTTATTTTTACGTTATTTTCTGAAGAGCATGGTTTTACAGGTTCGGTTTTTCTTCTAATATTATATGCAATTGTTATTTTTAGAATTTTAAGAATAGGATCTTTCGTAAGAAGTTATTTTGCAAAACTTTATTGTTACAGTTTTGCATCTGCAATCTTTATATATATAACTGTAAATATGAGTATGGTTCTGGGACTTCTGCCAATTGTCGGTTCACCACTCCCAATAATGTCATATGGTGGGTCTTCTATGCTCGCTAGCATGATAGGTTTTAGTATAGTAATGAGTTCTAAAATTTACTCAAAACAGCTCATAAACTAAATAAAAAACCTAAAACGGCTACAAACCCTAATTTTTTTGTAGTTTTTTTTTAATTGTTATTATTAGATAAAAAGGTAATAATTTTGCACGGGAGAGTTGTATAAATAATGAGGAATTTAATTTTTTGTATTTCTACGATTTTAATTTTGAATGGGTGTGCTCAATATAGTTCATTAGTCGGGCCTTCCTATACTCTTGTAGATACCGGAAGTGTAATGCATGCCGCAATCAATTATAGCTCTGGAAAATATATTGAAAATGAAACCGGAAAAAGTACTTACCAACACGTATCAAGTGCAATTGAAAAAAAACATAAAAATATGAGATTTGATAAAGAGTTTGCTCAATTAGTAAAAAAGAAGTTTAACGAAACAAAAGAGAAAAAATTTTATCAAGATCTAAATCAATTAGTTGAAACAAAGTTCAATCAGACTAGAAAAAAATTGATACAAAATAATTAATCTCCCAATAACCTTAATATTAAGAATAAAACACAATTTTAGATTGAATAAGGCAATCTTGTCAATGGAAAGAAATTTTTAGATATACTATTTATAATATCTAATGAGCGAAAAATATAAAATTGGAATTATTGGAGCCGGTATTCAAGGCGTTTGTAATGCAATATTTCTTCAAAAAAAAGGTTATCAAGTAACTATTTTTGATAAAGACGATCCAGCGGCATTCTCTGCATCTTATGGAAATGCAGGTCATTTTTCACCCTACGCATCTCTTCAACTTAATAGAACTGATATTTTAACAGATGTTCCATCAATGTTAATGAGTTCAACGGGACCACTTGCGCTAAAATGGAATTATGTTCCAAAAATGATACCTTGGTTTATAAGATTTGTTCTTAATTGTTCAAAGAAAAAAATGATGCATACAGCAAAATACATGCATCAAATTCTAGATCTTGCAATTCCAGCTTACGATGAAATTTTTGATGAAATTGATGTTTCAGGATTAGTAGAAAAAAAAGGCATTATGTATATTTGGAATAATAAAGATTTATCAAGCAGAGAACTAGAAATCAAAATTAGAGACCAACTTGGGATAGATCAAAGAATCTTATCTCCAAAAGAAATTCATGATTTAGAACCTAATATAAAACCTTTTTACCATGGAGGTGTGTTCTATGCAAAAGCTAGACATGCAAAAAATCCAAGAAAAATACTTTTAAAATTTCTTGAATATTTTATTGAAAAAGGAGGCAAGTTTATAAAACTGAATATTAAGGATATAAAATTTGATAATGAAAAACCAACACTGCAAACGGAAACACAAAAGTTTAATTTTGATAAAGTTATAATTGCATGTGGTGCTTTTTCAAAAAAATTGACAGACAAGCTTGATGAAAAAATTCCTTTAGATACTGAAAGAGGATACCATATTCACTTCAAAGGATTTGAGAACTTGTTATCAAGACCGGTAGTTTTCGCAAATAGAGGTTTTGGAATTACACCAATGGAACAAGGTTTAAGAGTTGTTGGCACAGTTGAATTTGGCGGTCTTAAAAATCCCTTATCCAAATCAAGAATAAAAAATTTAATTAATAATGCAAAATACATGCTAGATGGTTTACCCGAACATCATGATGAATGGTTAGGGTTTAGACCTACTCTTCCAGATTTTTTACCAGTAATTGGACCTTCAAAAAAATATAAAAATGTTTTCTATTCATTTGGTCACCATCATTTAGGTTGGACACTGGGTGCAATATCTGGAAAAATAATTTCTAAAATGGTCTCAAATGAAAAAACTAATCTTGATCTTAAACCATATTTATCATCTAGATTTTCATAACTTTATAGTTCATACTACAGACGAAAGTATTATATTAAAAAATTTAGGATACTTAGATTGATGAATAACAAAGCTTTCACCCTAATAGAACTTCTAGTAGTAGTAGCTATTATTGGTATTTTAGCTGCAGTTGGAGTCACATCATTTAGCGGCTATCAAGCCAGAACCAAAGATACAGTATTAAAAAAAAATCATAATATTGTCCTGAAATTCCTTCGTGCAAAATCAATGGAGTGTGAATTTAAAGATAGCATAACATTTAAGGATGCATCCGGAAACAATGTTAATTATAGCTGTAATTCAAAAAATAAATCGGATTTTTCAAACAAACTAAGGACTCATGTTAATAATCATATTTGTAAAAATGTTTATAGGTCAAACAGAGGATGCATGGAAATCACGGGCGGATATATAGAAGAAACCATCGCAGTTGATGTAAACACAGGTCGTGGGTGCGGAATTTATATACATACTTTTGTTAGCAAGGAATTAAATCCATCTCCTTGGACATATGGAGGAACATTGTTTAATTTACCAATATGGTGCTAATTGTGAAAAGTAAAGCTTTCACTTTAATAGAACTTTTAGTCGTTGTCGCAATTATAGGTATTATTGCTGTAGTAGGAGTTACAGCATTTTCAAAATATCAGACTATTGCAAAAGAAAAAGCTTGTTTTGAAAATTTTGCAGTATTGAAAAGAATGATAGAGTCAAATTATGCATTGTGTAAACTCGATAGAAATGGAAGCATTAATGTAAAATTGCAATATACAAATCATAAACAAGGAAATGATAGATTGCTTCCATGTCGATATAGTTTTGGAACAATAGCAGGTGAAACGGCAAAAAGTTTTGGAAATTATGGTTCAAGTCCTTATCAAACAAATTTACATTATAATATTCCAATTTATTCTTATATTGGCGATCCACCAGTGGACGGAGGGATTGCTTATTATCCAGAATCAGCTGGGTTTATGTTAAGAGTTAAATGTAATGGCAAGGTTAAGCGCTATCAATGGCCAATATCTGAATTTCCTAACTAAAATGAGCAAAAAAAGTGTTCCTAATTTTTTTTAATAAGGTATATTTTTTCTTGTTATGGCAGAAACAGTTGTAGCGTTGTTGTTATTTTTAAACGGAAGTATGATCGAGCATGTTTATAAGGCTGATCTAAAATCGTGTAAACAATCTAAAGAAATTGCCGAAAGCGTAGTAAATACAAATAATGTTGTTTTTGTTTGTAAAAAAGTTAAAGCAAAAGTGATTATTGATGAAGATACTAATGAAAAAAAAATTGTTAAAGTTTTAGATGATAAAATTTTTACTGGATCAGGTACAGCTTTCTTTATATCAGATGAAGGTCATATGATTACCAACCATCATGTAGTCAGTTATTGTAATTTAACGAAAGTCAATTATTTTGGTAAAACTGGAACTGCTAAAATATTAGCATACGATAAAGCAAATGATCTTGCACTTCTTGAAACAGATATAAAACCAAAAGATAAATTTGATATTTCAAATAGAGATCCAAAATTATTAGATGATATCTATGTTGCAGGATATCCTTTTGGTCAAGCAGTAAGTTCTTCGGTGAAGGTCACAAAAGGTGTAGTGAGTGCACTCGCTGGTTTACAAAATAATTATGCGTTAGTTCAAATTGATGCAGCAATTCAACCAGGAAATAGCGGAGGTCCAATTGTTAATACCAGTGGAGATGTAGTAGGAGTTGCGGTAGCCAAACTAGATTTTAAAGATGCAATGGAGTCTTATGGAGTTATTCCAGAAAATATAAATTTTGGTATAAAATCTTCTATACTTAAAAACTTTACTTCAGCAAATAGCATAAAAAATTCTGAGAAGGAGTCAAAACAAGTCTCGACAGAAGTAATTGGGGAAAAAATACAAAATGCCACTGCTTATGTAGGTTGCTGGACAGCTGAGACAAAAATAGCCGCTATGAAAACTGTTAAAACTGTTTTTGGAACACCTAGGTTAGCTTTTGATTTTATTTGTTATAATTCTTGTATAGAGCGTAATAATGAAAGCTTTTGTCAGCAGTCATGTGCGGTTAATTAAAACTTTATTCTAATTAACAGAAAATGAAAAAATTAAGAATTTATATTCTATTTTTTTTTATTATATTTACGGCAAAATTAAATGCTGTAACCATTTCTTCATCAGTAACAAAAACTAGCAGTACGACTGTTAACGAAGATTATACAATTAACTCAGGTGTTAATCTCTTTTTTCTTAATCACCAAAAGGGTTTACGAGTTAAGTCTGGCAATATTAAAATTATAAATAGAGGTTATTTAAAAAGCTACGTAAATGATGAGGAGTCTAACCCAAACCAAACAATAACAGGAGTTGGTGGCGACGGTGCTTATGATCTAAAAATATATAACTATGGTACAATCTATAATACTGGTAGTTCAGCTATTTTTGTTCCTAACAGCGACCAAGATAATGATGGTGATGGTATTGGTCCTTACATTTACAATGAAGGAACAATTAAATCATCTAATCAATGGTCTATAAGATTTCACGGGTCTGATAAAACTAAAATTGATAACTATGGAGATATCGTTGCTGATAGCACTCAACATGCAATAATGGGGTATGAAGATAACGATACCATAATAAATAATTATGCCGACGGGTTGATTTCTGCAAATGGTTCTGGAGGAATAGCAACAAAAACATCTGATGCGCAAGCTAGTAATCGTACCACAATAAATAACTGGGGAACTATTAAGGCTGAATGGGACTCAGTCGAATTAGGACAAAATTCTACTTTAAATAACTATGGAAAAATAATCGTTAATAATACGAGCTATAGCACTAAAGCGTCTATACAGTTACAAAATGACAATAACACAGTAAATTTATTTGATGGCACTGTTTTAGTAGGCATAATTGATGCTGACACTAACAGTGCTACAGGTAGCATACTTAATTTAGATCTTTGCTCTTCTTATTATTTTAGAGCAACTGGCACATTGACTGTAAATAATAATTCTGGATGTGGTGAGTTAGTTTACAGCAATAACTATATTCAAGCAGCTTCACTCTTGTACCAGTCTGTTGCAGATGAAATTGTAGCTCTAAGGGTAGATCATATTAATGAAGTTTTTGATTATTCCAATAAAAATATAAATGAAAATAAAGAATTTGGTTTTTTTTCTAAGTCTTATTCTGATCGTGATAACGGGGTTTCAATTGATAAATTTGCATCATTTCAAAATAATGCAGTCATTGGTTTTCCTTTGAACAACGAAAAATATAATGCCCATCAAATTTTTAGTTTTTCATCTGATAAATTAGATTTTTTAAATCTTAACGTTTCAAGCTCTAGTTTTCAAACTGGCTTTTTATTTGAGGATTTAAATTTTTTTGCAGATAAAAAAATTGGTTTAAAAACTGCCTTTGGCTATCATAAGCATAAGAGTGACCGTATTAAATTAAATAATCAAGTAGCCTCAGGGAAAGAAAATATTAATAATAGTTATGATTCATTTTCAACTATTATTGGTTCTCAAATCCAAGATGGGAATATTAAAATTAATTTAGACACAAGTTTTGAAAGATCTCCTAATTACATAGAGGACAAAGATGTTACTTGGAATTCACGTTTAATTGGGCAGCTTATGGGAGACATTACCTATGATCTTAAAAAAAATTTAAATAAAAACTTTTCATTCAACCCAGAACTCACATTTGGTGGTAGAACTTTATTTTTAGGAAAAAATCAGAAGTACAGAGTTGCTGGACGGGATCTAACTTTTAATGGGGGAGTTCAAGAAGATGCCTTTGCCAAATTTTCTCTAAATGCAAGTTACTCTTTTTTAGATAATACAAACTTATTCATTAAGACATCAGCCAAAAAAACAACAGAAGATCAAGAAACTTACAGTTTAGATTTTGCACTTAAAAGCGTTTTTTAAAATTTATTAGAAAGTAATTTAACCTTTAAAATCAACTCAAATCATCTTGTTGATTAAATGATAGCCTAATGCGATATTTATTATGTGAAAAAATTATTACTTACAGCATTTCTATTTTTTTTTAGTGGCTCTGCTTGGGCTGCTGACTGTAATGGAACTATATCGGAAAGTACTACAAGTACAATTTACGCCTGTGAAAACGATGATAGTTTAGTTGTTAATTCGGGAGTAACTTTATCACACACTGTAAATTACCAACCCATAGACGCAAATAATCATGACAATGTAACCATAGATAATTATGGGACTATAACAAACCCTGGAACAGCAAATGGCAGAGGAAATACACCAATTGATATTCGTAATTCATCAAACATAACTATTTATAATAGAAGTGGTGCATCAATGTACTCGCAGAAAAGTGGAACAATTAATATGGCAGGAAGCGATGGAGATGTTAGTATTTATAACGAAGGAACGATACATGCAAATGGGCATGGAGCTATTCATAATTATGCTAATGCTGTAGCTGGAGATATCTATATAAATAATTCAGGTACAATTAAAACAACCAACGACGATGTAGGCAGTAGCCATACTGGTAGACATCTTGCTTCAGTTGCAATAGAGGGCGACAGCAGTTTTACGGGAAGTTTTACATTAGTTAATACTGGAACTATTGAGGTTTTAGGAACTAGAGCATTACCAGCAATTCGTGTTAACAATGCATATGCAAATATAATAACTACTTCAGGAACTATAAGCGGAGGACCTGAACAATCTAATACTTACGCTGGAATGGATATTGTTGTGGAGAAATGTACCAGCACAACTAATTATAATCACTGTTCAGGAAAAGATGAAACAACAACTATAAATTTAGGTGGCGAACCAACTTTTAGCAAAGGATTAGATTTAAATGGAACTAAAGTTAACATTGTTTTGAAAAAAGATCTAAAAAAAGATCTCACAATAAAAATTTGGGATTATGTGGAGGAAAGTGGAGATTATTTAACAATTACCAACGAAGGTAAGCATACTTATACGATATCATCAGAAACTTTAACTTTCGGCGATGGCAGTGACAACTTAGTTGGAAGTTCGTTTGACACGAGAGACTGTACGAGCAGAACTTTTGTTGGACAGTCCGACTCTTGTACCATTGAAAAATATAATGCTGGTACAGATGGAATTTTAACAATTACGTATAATCAAGCACTTGAATCAGTAAACAATAATCAAAATTATAGAGCTGAAAATACCTTAACTAAAATAAGAGGTTTATTTTCCGCTGCAAATTACGTAGGAGGTAAATGGCCAGATCATTGTGAAACAGTTTATAACGAAAAAATTGATTCAAAAATTAACGAAACATGCAACAAAAGATTTCTTAAAGCTTTTCATAGTTATCAAAAAAGAGATGGAGTTTATGATGGAACGTCATCTGGTATTGTGGCTATGTTAAGTCCAATTATGTGGAAAGAATTTCCTATCGTAAGCAATGTTTTTGTGGGTTATTCTAATCAAGAAGGAGACTTCAACAATGGAGAATATTTAGGTGGAGATAATTATGTATTAGGATTGAAAAACACTTATGAAAAGAAGAGGTTTAAAGCCTCTTTTACCCCCATGATAGGACTTAATGATTTAGATGTTACAGATTACGAAAGTTATGGAGGTCAAAAAATATCAACCAATTTTTTGAGTGAATTCGCTGCAATAAATGGAAAAATAAAGAATAAAATTGAAACAGGTGAAGATAGATATTTAAATATAAGTGTCGAGGGTACTTTTGGTGTGCAAAGATTCCCTGACTATATATCAAAATTTACAGATGGTGATTTGAGTGTTGATGAATCTATTGAACAGCTATTAAGTGGAGGATTTGAGGTATCATATGTAGAAGGCTTACCAGGAAATTTTGTTATCAAGCCTTATTATGGTTTAACTCTAAATAAAAATCTGAATGATCAAATAAAAATTGTTGCTGATGGCGAAAATAAACACGTAACAAATGCTGGTCAAGAGAGTTGGTCGGGTTACTACGCAGGCGTAAATTTATCAAAGGAAATTAAAGGAACAGACTTTGACTTAGATTTAATGTATGGCAACGAGGACGGTTTAATTAATCAAATTGCATTTATTTCTTTGACCAAGGCCTTTGGAGATCAAATAAATAAAGAATCTTCAACAAAAGAAGATGAAAATATAAAAATTTCAAACGCGGTTCTTGATAAAAATTTAATTGAATTTGGTGAACTTAAAAAATTAAGTGAACAACTTAAGACTCAAAATGAAAAATTAAAAATTGAAAATAAAAAACTTAAAACAATTAACTCTGAAATAATTAAAGAAAATAAAGCTAGTAAAAGACTTATTGTTGAATTGCTAAAAGATAATGAAAAATTAAAATTAGAAAAAGAAATGTTTAAAAATAAAATTCTAAAAATTGAAAATGAACAATTGCTTAAAGAAATTGAAAAAAAAGTAACACCAAATGAAGTTAATAAATTTGTATTATTATTGTTTTTATTAATATTAATTTTAATAGCATATACTATATCGTCTTTTATATTAGCCATTTTAAAAAGATCATTTAAAAGTTAAAATGTTCGATTATTTCGTAATTTTAAAAAACAAAAAATTGCTGTATTTACCAACTAATTGTATATTAAAATTATGAAAAAAAACAAAATATTGCTAACCTTATCTCTTTTTTGGATTGTTCTAGTTGGCTATTTAGTTTGGGCAAATGGATTGCTTGCGCAAGGAAATAAAAGTTTTAGATGGGATGAATGGATTTGGTTTGGATTAGTTCCCGCTGTTGTACCATATTTTTTTTACTTTATTTGGAAACCTAAGTCCTTTAAAAATTTTTTAGATAATGATAGTATAGACTAAATATGAAAGTTGTAATTTATTCTTCCGATTTAAATATTATTTATGAAAATAGTATTCTTTTTATAAATTATTTTTACCAGGGTTTTTTAAACATTATAACATCTGTAAATTTATAATTTTTGATCAGTTATCATTCATACTTAATATTTATCTTTGGATTGTTTTTAGGAAGTTTTGTAAATGTTTGTATTTATCGATTACCAATTAATAAACAAATAATAGTCGGCAGATCTTTTTGTCCAAAATGTAAAAAAAAAATTAATTGGTTTGATAATATTCCCTTAATTTCTTTTATTTTTTTATTCGCAAAATGTAGAAAATGTAAAAAAGAAATTTCCATAAAGTATTTTTTTGTTGAATTAATTTCAGGAATTATTTTTTTATATTTATTTTTGAACTATGATAATTTTTTAGAAGTAATTTTTTTACAAACTATCTTTTTAATTTTATTGATAATATTTTTTATTGATTTAAAATATTTTATTATTCCAGATAGTCTAAATTATACATTGATTTTTTTAGGATTTATAAAAAATTATTTAAGTAATTTTTCTTCAAATTTTTTTACTTATGATATTTACCAATCTATAATTGGTGGACTTTTTGGTTTTTTATTAATTTGGTTAATCATTTTTATTTATAAAAAACTAAAAAAAATTGAAGCAATGGGCTTGGGCGATGCTAAATTCTTGGCAGCGGTTGGAGTTTTTTTTGGTTGGCAATCTATATGGTCAATATTATTTGTTGCATCTGTGGTAGGCATAATTGTTATTTTGCCTTCTTTATTAAAAAATAAAAGAAATCTTAAATCCACTATTCCTTTTGGACCTTATTTAGTTATTTCGAGTATAATTTATTATAATTTTGGAAATTTAATTATGTAAATTTTAATAAAAATTTTATACAATTGATTTAATAAATTTATCCAATGCTTCAAAAAATTACAGAACTAGCAAATAAAGAAAAGAAAATATCAGATTTTCATCTCAGAGGAGGATCAGACATAGCCTACAGAATGCTAGGTGATATAATTATAGAACCAAATAGCAAAATTGCAGAAAAAGACTTAGAAGAACTTTTAAAAAATAACTGTAGTGAAGCTGATATAAAAAAATTTAATACCAAGTGGGAGCTCGATACCGCTGTTATGCTTGGAGAATTAAGATTCAGAGCTAATTTTTATAAAACATTAAATGGAACGGGTGCAGTTCTTAGAAGGGTTGAAACAAAAGTTCCTTTAATGGATCAATTGGGATTACCACCAATTTTATTTGAACTCTTAGATACACACAAAGGATTAGTTTTGGTTACTGGTCCAACAGGCTCTGGAAAATCAACTACACTTGCAGCAATAATAAATCAAATTAACGAGTCACGTCAGGCAAATATTATTACAATTGAAGATCCTGTAGAGTTCATACATAATGACAGAAAAAGTATAGTTTCACAAAGAGAAGTTGGAAAACAAACTGCAAGCTTTGCAAACGCATTAAAAGCTGCTTTAAGGGAAGATCCAGATGTTATTTTAGTTGGTGAGCTTAGAGATCTAGAAACAATAGGTATGGCTTTAACCGCTGCAGAAACTGGTCACCTAGTTTTTGGAACTTTACACACAAGTGGAGCGCCAAACACAATAAACAGAATTATAGATGTGTTTCCTCCTGAACAACAAGGTCAGATACGTGCTCAGATTGCCGAGTCATTAAAAATGGTTGTAACTCAAAAACTATTTAAGAAAAAAGATGGCTCAGGTCGTGTAGGTGCATTTGAAGTTATGGTTTGTAATTCTCCTATAAAAAATTTAATTAGAGAAGCAAAAATTCATCAAATACCAACTGTTATGCAGACAGCCCAAAGAGAAGGGATGATGCTCATGGAAAAATCAATAGAAGATCTTATTGGGTCAGGAAAAATTTCAAATGCAGAAAAAAATAACTAATGGATTTACACTAATAGAAATTTTAGTTGTAACTATTATTTTAGGAATATTATGTTCGGCAGGAGTAGTTGCGTACAAAGAAGTTACCTCCACAGTAAAAGAAAAAACTGCTTACTCTAATTATAAAAAAGTTGTTAAAGTTATGGAAAGTGAATTTACAAAATGTAAGTTAGATAAAAATTCCAAAATATTTAACTCACATTCATGCAGTTTATCGAACAATCCATCAACAAATATGATTAATAATTATATAAATAATAATTTAAAATTAAAAAATCCCTATAATAAAAATCAACCTGTTGCCCAATCCAATGTATGCACTGCTGGGGCCATAAGTATTGCAAGTTCTGAAACTGGCTCTTATAACGTAAGCCATGCATCAATTAAAAAGAAAACAAAAAGTACAACCTTAGTAAGTTCAAAATGGTCATCTAACTATTCAAATTCAAAAACTACTAAAATTTCTTTTTCTTGTGGTTCTAGTGGCTCTGGGTCAGCAACCGCTTCAAAAGCTAAGCAAACTATTTATAATTACAAACCACCCCATGATGGTCCAGGCGCAGGAATTATAGTTGATGAAAACGGGAACATGCTTAAAGGACAAGGCGGGCATGCTTGTGCTGCTGATTGTTTTAAAGCGAATTCTAAAGGTATGAAAAATTGGTGGATAATGGTTAATGGTCAAAAAGTTTACCCTAATAGAGCAGGAAGCAAATATAGGTTTGTTATGGCAGAAGGAGCAAACCCAAAAACTGGAAACATAGCTTCATCTTGTGCCCAAGCAAATTGTAAGTACAATTTTTCTAATGGCACTTATACAGTTTTGAGTACTGGCAAAACTTATAAAGCTGGTGTACCTCCATCTCAAAGAAAACCAACTAATTAATAACAAATAACATGAAACAAAAGGGATTTACATTAATAGAGCTTTTAGTTGTAGTTACAATTCTAGGTGTGTTTGCAGTAATCGCTTATCCAAATGTAATTAGTTGGATTAATGATAGAGAAGCAAAAAAAGAAGCGCTAGAATTTGTTGGTGAAATAAATGAATTAAAAGGTAAAGTTGCTAGCGGCGAATATTCAATGGCAATGGTTCATTTTAGTAGTGGAAACTTCCAATATGCTACTATGAAAAAATATTATATGTCAAAAGAAGATTATGCTTATAACTATAGAGGAGACACTTTTGTTTCGGGAAACAATCATGGTACTTGTGATTATGATCCTAGAAATATGAGATATCAATCCTTAGGCACATATCAAAACAATATAATTCGTCATTGGCCAAATGTATGGATGTGTATTTCAAGAGATGGAAAAAAGGGAGTTATGGATCAAACAGATCCAGATACTGGTGTTAGAAGGTCGTTAAGTAGAGTAGTTTTTTGTTTAGTAACCAACTCAACAACAAGTGGAGCAAAAAGATGCAATGAAAGCAATAAAATTAAACATAGATATATGGTTACTTGGGATAGCTCTGTAAATTTAACTCTATATCGTTATAATTCAAAAAAAAACAAATGGTGCTCGGAGGAAGGTACCTGCAGAGCATTAAATGAATTTAATTAAAATGAAAAAAAAATTAACAAAAGGTATTTCTATTGTTGAGGCATTAGTGTGTATGGTTATTATTGGTATTGGGTTTATTGCAATGTTACAATTATCTGCATTTTCAATTAGTTCTGCAGACCGAGCCATTGAAAGAAATAAAATGAATTTTTTATCTGAAATGGTTTTGGACGATATGATTGGAGACCCTTATAATTCGGGGAAATATTCTGGCTTTAGTTCTTCATGCTCATATACAAACCCAGCAGCAACAACTTTCCAGCAAAAACAAAAAAATAAGTGGCGAAAAACGCTTTTTGAAAAAGATTTTATTAAATTTGATAAAGGATCTGGCTATAAAGATAAAAAACCTGTCTGTCATTCAACAGACTCAAAAAAAACATTTGTAAATACAAAAAAAGTTTCAGGTGCAGATTCTACGTCTGGAAGAATAAATTTTTTTACTAACAAAGGTAAAACAAAAAAATTCTTGGGAGTAATAATTAAGTGAAAAATTTGAAAAACGCTTTTACTTTAGTTGAAGTTTTAGTTGCAATTGTTATTGGGGTTATTTCAGTTGCTGCAGCTTTTTCGGCATATAATTATTATTCAAAATCATATTCAACCGTATCGCAAAAATTAGAGGTAAATAGCGCAGCAAGAAGCGCCTTAAGTATAATAGCAAAAGATTTAAGAAATGCTGGATATTTAGATAAAAATCTTGAAGGTAATTCAAATGAAGGAGCATTAACTCTCAAAAAAGCACAAGAAATGTTGATCCAGGTGAAAGGTAAAGTTGGTGGAAAATATTCTAAGGCTGACGAGTTAACTGTCTGGTATTCAAGATCACCAAAAGATAGAAAACAAATTACATATAAATTAATTCAACATAAAGGCAAAAGCGATTACTATTTAGCTAGAGAAGAACAGACAAATCCTTGGGGTGGAGCAAACCAATATAACTCAGGAAATTTAGTTCTTGTAAAATATGTAGACGACTTTCAAGTTATTTTAAAAGATAAAGAAGGAAGAGTACTGACTCCTGTATGTAGATATCCAGGATCTCTTGAAATGAGTCAAGGAGCAAATACTTTAGTTAGTGGTGTGAAAAAATGCATACATAATCAAAAGTTAGTTCATACGGCTGAAGTGTATTTAACAGTTAGGTCTCCCAAAGAAATAATAAAATCAAATAGAAAGGCAAAAATAGTTAGCGGGGAAAGTGGACATGGAAGTGATTTAACAATTCCTGCTGACAAATATCATAGAGACACTTACTATGTAAGTGTTCATACTAGAAACTTAGCTATTCCTCCAGTTCAATCTACATCATCCGTAGGAAGCCTTGGTGTAGGACAGGGGTACAATCAATGAAAAAAAACGAAAAAGGATTTGCGCTTCCATTATCAATAATGCTTTTAGTTGTAATGACTTTAATGGGGGCAACTTTAATTTCAATGGTATCAAGTGATATAAAATCAAACGAAAGCCGAGACACGAGCTCCCAAGCCTTCTATGCTGCAGAAAGTGGAATTTCTATGGCGAAACAATATTTGAAAACGGCTACACAATATAACTTAGGAAATAATCCAAATGTTAAATTTTGTAAAACAGATTATTTCCCAATTTTAAAAAAAGGAACTGTTAAAACGATTAACAATCATGTTGAAAGACGTAATCTAAATGAAGTCATTAGTGCGTCTGGTCAAGAGTTGAAGAGAATTCAAAAATTTAGTTATGAGTATTTTATTACAAATTCTCCTGACAAGGATGGTAACACCTCCTCAAAACAAAAATTTGGTACAAAACTGGATCATTATACTATATTTGCCTGTGGTTGTGATGATACAAAAACAAACTGTAGATCGCAAAACAACACTATAGTAACTTTGGAAGCGGTAGTAACAATAATAGAATAATTATGAGAAAAATTGCTTTATCAATCTTAATTTATTTGCTCACCTCAGTTTCTGTGGGAGCATGCAATTATATCATTTCTAATTTTGGCGATTCTAAAGAAGATTTAATGAAAGATTTGAACAATAATATACCTCCTAATTTTATCCCAGATCAATTTGGAGGCGAAACCAATATGGTACCAATTGAGGTTTTGTGTGAAGGTGACGATTTTTTGTCGGGCACAATGGTTCACTATCTATTTGTTGATAATAAACTAGTAGAAGTAAAGCTCGAAAGATTCAATATTAAAAATGATGCAAAACTTATGGATTATGCTATGGAAAAATTTGGTAAATTCGATTTACCAATAGGGATCGGACCTAAGCAAAATTTTATAGGAAATCATTTTTGGAAGAAGGGCAATAGAGAAATCGAATATATTTCAACCAACATTCATGATGGACATGTAGAAATGCTGGCAATTGTAAGCATGAGTTATTCATATGAACTTAGTAATTATTATGAAAAAGTAGGAAAATGGTTAGACGAGCAAAAATATTAATTTATTTACTGGTAGTTTTTTTTGTTAGCTTAGAAACACAAGCAAAAAATCCACCACCTGGAACAGGAACATCTGACATTCCTGCAAATATTTTGATAATGTTAGATAACTCTGGAAGTATGAGAGCGGCACTTTCATCGGCAAACTCATTACATTACCCTGAAGATGTAGCGGTAGATAGTAATGGGAACATTTACATTTTAGAAAGCAGCTACAGAAGAATTAAAAAATTTGACAGCGATCTTAATTACATAAAAAGTTTTGGGGGTTCAGGTACTGGCTGTAATAAATGGAGTTATGCATACGAAATAGATATTTATGATGACAAACTTTATATACATGATGCAATTCAATCAACTTGGTCGAACATCAGACAAGTAAAAGAATTAACACTTGATGGACAGTGTACAGGTAAAAATTTTGCTTACGCACCAAAATTTGGTGGTAGGACAGGTTTTACAACAGGGATAACAGCATCTCAAGATTATGTATTTGTTACAGTAAATAAATGGGGCTACATGGGTGTTACTGTATACAATAGACATAGCGGTGGATACATAGGATTTTATAGTCAAGGAAATTTTGGTAACAACAACTATTTTTATCAAAACCAAGGCATGGATGTAAATGATGCTGGAACAAAATTATTAGTTACAAGCTGGGGGAGCGTTACAGAATTTAATATTGGTTCAGGGGGATCTTTAACATTTAATTGTAGGGCAACCGATTCAAGTTACAGTACATGGGGGACCACACAAAGATATGCTAAAGATGCAATATATGGAAGCGGCACAACTGTTTTTTCAGCAAGCTGGAATTTTGGAAGAGTAAATAAATATTCAGATTTAACAAATGTTAATAGTTGCAGATATAACTTTGGAACTAATAGTAGTAATTTAACTAAAACATATGGCTCTCCAAATTATAGAAATGGAAAATGTTGTTATTTACCATCCGGTTTAGGGAAAGACAGTAGTGGTAATGTGTACATGACAGATTTGTATAATGGAACGATGTATAAGTTTGATAGTGATTTAAACAAACTTGATACAATAGGTGGAGCCGCCGGCACGCGTATTAGTGTTGCAAAAAAAGTTATTAAAAAAATTGTTTCAAATACCACCTTAACATCTGGAGCAAATTTTGGGTTGATGGAATGGTCTACAACCCGAGCTTCTGATACCAGAATAAGAGTAGACATATCTGATAAGGGTGCGAAACTAATTTATACAAATGTAGATGGCGTTCAAGCAAACGGATATACGACTGACTTACGTCATGCAATGAATACTGCAAGAAACTATTTTACGAGTGGTAAGGTTTCTAATTGGAAACAAAAATGTGTACAAAATTATTTGATTGTCATTAGCGATGGATACTGGAGCTACCATAGCCAAGTTCTTGGAATAGCTAACCAATTAAACAATGCTCACAATATAAAAACTTTTGCTGTTGGTTTTGCACTAAGTGGACCAAACAATAATTATAAACAATTAGCTCAAAGCGGAGGGACCAAGACTCCTCTTTATGCAAGTAATGAAAAAGAATTAATACAGAAGCTAACAGATGCAATAAAACAGGCAATATCCGGTAGATTGACATTTACAACTCCTGCTGTAATGTCAGATGTAACGAGAGGTAATTTTGTGTATCAGTCTACTTTTGAATATGAAAAAAATAAGCAATGGAGAGGGTTTATTAGTAAATATGCTCTGAATAGCGATGGTAGTTTTGGAGCTGAACAATGGGGATCTGATACAAAGAGTGCCGCAAAAGGATTTATTGGAAGAAGTGCTTCATCAAGAAAATTATGGACAGCGTCAATCGGGAAAACTGGGGACTATAATAACTTTACAACTGCAAATAGAGATATTTTAAAACATAGAATTTTTACAAGCGGAGCAAGTCCAACTGATACGGAAGTAGACAATTTAATAAACTTTGTAAGAGGAATTGATACTTATGATGAGGACGAAGATAAGAATACAACGGAAGAAAGACACAAATTAGCAGACGTTTATCATTCAGATCTAATTATTGTTGGAAAACCTGAGGGATCAACTGCTGCCACTGGATTTACTAACCATAATCAAACGGACTCTTATTATAGATATAATAATCAATATGATAACTTTAAAGTCTCAAATGATTGTGGAGGATCTTGTTCAAGTCGTAAAGAAGTTTTGTACGCTGGAGCAAACTCAGGGTTTTTACATGCAGTAGATGTATCAAATGGTACAGAACTTTGGGCATATGTACCTCCTAACATATTGCAAAATTTAGAATCAATAATTTCAAATACAGCAAATGTAACAAATGCTATTTATGGAGTTGATAGTTCACCCGTGGTGAAAGATATTTATTTTGATGATACTCCAAACGATGGAATAAATAAAAAAAGATGGAGAACAGTTCTTTTATCTGGATTAGGAGCAGGAGGTAAAGGATTTTTTGCATTAGACGTAACGGATCCAGATAAACCAAAACATTTATTTGCAGTTGACCATAATGAAACTGATAAAATTATAACTCACTGGGCACATGATGAGAGTTATACTAGTGAAGGGTATTCAGGAGGAAGTATATCATCAGAAATGGATTTTAGAAAGTTAGGCGAAACATGGTCAGTGCCTAGAATTATTAGAATGAAAGTTGCAGGAGTTGAAAAGTGGGTTGCAGTATTCGGAGCTGGTTATAATGGAATGTCAAATCCTGATATAGGATCTGCAGTATTTGTTATTGATTTAGAAAACGAAGGAAAAGTTATAAAAGTAATTGATATAGAAGATACAGCTGCTCAAAGTTACGGATGGACTGGACGTCTTTTTAAAAGAGTAGGGGGAGTTCTGGTTGATGGAAATAAAAAATTTATTTATCAGGGTAACGCGTGTTATGATCCTTCAAAAGGTGAATCTTTTACAGCAGAGTTTACACCCACAGTAGGTTTTACGCTGAATTTCAAAACTGGCTCAGGAAATAATATCTGTATAGATTATGTAGATTTTGATGAGGCTTGGCCAAACACGCGGAATGGAGGTCCTCCTAAACCTGATTATGGAAATTATTTTTTTAGAAGAATGTCCAATGATATAGTTAATTCATTACCAGCAAACCTAACCGTTATCACTGCTGATAGTACTGATAAAGCAAATTATAATGGCGCTATCGTTTACGCTACTGATCTTGAAGGAAAATTAACAAAAATTAATTTAACGGATAAAGGAACTCTTTATGATACAACAACTTTATTTAATGCAGAAGCAACATCCGACAATGGTAGATATATTTTTACACGACCTGAGGTAACTATAGATACAGATCAAAATCTTTGGTTGTACTTTGGAACAGGTAATACTCAAAAAATGCAAGAACAATCGAATAAAGTACAAAATAGACTTTTCGGAATAAAAGATAAAGACTTTCCAGACTTTGTTCAGGTTAATCCCGAAGGAGATATCAGCCAATGCAAAACAGCACCGGTCTGTCCTTCAAATACTGATCTGGGTTGGTATGTTAATCTTAAAAATTCTCAAAAATTAACAGCTGAACCAACAATTGATAAAGATAGGGTATACTTTCCTATATATGAACCAACCACAGCTATAAATGCTTGTAAATCAGGAAAAGCAATTTTACATGCATATAATTCAAAATGCGGAAATTCATTATTAAACATCAATTTGGGTACAGGAATACTATCAAAAGTTGTAGTACAAGGAGATAACCTATATATAGGACTAGCGGGAGAGGCGAATACCAATATTAAAGGATTTACAGCAAAAGATAATTTAATTACTGGTAAATCTGATGCACAATCAAATACTAAAGAAGTTCAACTTGAAGCTTGGAAAGAAAGCTATTAAAACTCTAACACAAATATAAAATACTCTAACACAAATATAGAAAATTATTCATTTTAATTAAAAAATGTTGATTTTGTTGACTTTTTATAAAATTATAAATTTTTTAACTCTAAACTATTCTCTAACACAAAAATAAATTACTCTAACACAAATTAATTCTAAATTTCTTAAATTTATAAAAACGTTGATTTTATTGAGTTTTTTAAAAATATAAACAATTTAAAAAAAAAAAAAATTCTAACACAAAAAAAAATTTGCTCTAACACATTTAATATTTGACAGTAATTACTAAATTGTGTTAGAAATATTAAAATTGTGTTAGAATAAAATTTATGGTTGAAGATAAAATAAAAGAAGAAGAAAATTTAAATCAGAACGATTCTGCTACTGATGAAAAAAATCAATCAGAGAGTGTACCAACTCCTGAAGAACAACCTGAAATAGAAAAAAATGAAAGTTTAGTTACGAAAAGCGATAACGAAATACAACCTCAGGAAGAACCAAAAAAAGAGAATAGAGTAATTCATAAAAAAGATGGCAGACTACACATATATGTTCGCCAAGATAAATATAAAGGGGAACTAAAATCAAAAAATTGGGTTGGACGACTGTATATTGATGGAAAACAAAAGATATCATCATCTGGAACCCAAAATCTTGAAGAAGCTATACCAGTTTTAGAAAAGTGGTTTGATGATTTGCATGAAGCAAAAGCAAAAGAAGATCAATTGAGTAAAACAGATCAACCACAAAACATAAACGAAACTAACGACACAAATCAAAATCAAACAAAGATTGAGACTGCTGAGAAAACTGAAAATGTTCAGAGCGAACAAGTAACCAAAAGTACTGAAGATAAAGAAATACAAAGTGACAATTCTAAAATAAACATATTAAAGTCGAATATGTTAGATAAATTAAAAAATTTTAAATTTGGAAAATTTAAAAAAGCAAACAGCGATACTGGTTCACAAAAAGATAACAAAAAATCAGCTAAAAATAAATTAGAATCTGCATTTAAAAATTTATTCCAATCCAAAGTATCTAAATTAAGTGTTGCCGGAGAAGAAATAGCAGGATTAGATGTTACAAAAGATGCTGTAAGAGTTTGTCAAGTAACAGGTGATAGAGACAAAGGTTGGATTTTAGATAAATTTTCTTACAGATCTTTAGATCCAGAAAAAGTTACAGAAAATATTCTTGATGCAAAAGATTATCTTTCAACTGAAATTGAATTAGCATTAGCAAATGCAAAAGTAACTACTAAAAATGTTGCCCTATCAATTCCAGTTACTAGTGCAATAATTAGAGTTGTAACAAGTCCGTTAATGACAGAAGATGAATTAACAAAAGCGATTGAAACGGACTCGCTTTGGGAAAATTTGGTTCAATTAACAGATAACTTAAATGATTATTCAGTATTTCACCAAGTAATAAATAGAAATACAAAAAATAATACTATGGAAATATTATTTGTTGCATCAAAACTCACAGACATAAATGCATATTCTTCTATTGCAAAAAAAGCAGGATTAAATCCAGTAATTGTCGATGTAAGATGTTTCACTTTAAAAAATGCTCATGACAATACTATATTTAAAAATATTGATACTAAAACTAACTCGGTAATTTTAGAAGTTGGGAGAGACGAAAATTACTTAATGATAATTCATAACAATATTCCAATCATAACAGATGTTTTTTTAAGACAACCTGAAAAAGATCTTTTAAAAGACGTTACTGAAGGACCAACAAATACCGAACATGTTGCTGTTATAAGAAGGTATGCAATGCAAATAAAACAAGCAATAAACGACTATGAATCAAAATATGAAAATAGGATTTCAAATATTCAAGTGATTAGTTCGTTGGGAAATATAAATTCTATAATCCCAGAATTTAAAAAAAACTTACCAAATGTAGGCTTTAATGTATTTAATCCCTTAGAAGGCGTTTCAATCCCTTCATATAACACTGAAAAAGTAGATTTGACGAATAAATCTTTATTAGCTTCAGTAATTGGCTTAGCCTATAGAAAACTAGACGTGTTTGGTTATTATAAATTTGTTACTGCAGTAAAGAATATTAACCTATTACCTAACAGAGACGCAATTCGTCAAAAAGCCAAGATGAAGTTTTTATCTGGTTACGCATTTAAAACTTTAGCAGGAGTTGTTGCTGCTTTTTACGTATTTTTAATGATATTTTCTTACTTCCAAATTCAAAGTAATAAGACAAAATTACAAAACTTTGATCAAGTTCAAATGGAATTTGACCAGTTAAGTGCAAAAAATTCAGAAGTTAGTCAAAAATATAATGAGATGAACACATCCTTAGAACTTGGACAGATGGTTTCTTCAAATCAAAGTTCTTCATATAGAGCTCTTGCTCAAATAGCAAGAAGCGTTCCTTTAAGAGTAGAATTTACAAAAATGAATTTTGATGGAGGTAACAATGTTAACATTGAGGGTCGAGCATTTTCAGATCAAGACATATTAAATTTTATAAATAATTTAAATGGAAAACCACTTATAGAACAAGCATCTCTTGTAAACATGAAAGTAAAAACTGGTGAAGAAGAAGGTGGAAGCAATAAAAAAGGGTTTGTGATAAATTGTAAAATTAAAGGTAATATTTAATGAATTTAGATAGTTTAAAAAACTTCGATGTAAAAGATTTAGTCCAAAAATTAAAAGGAATGGATTTATTAAGTGACAAAAAAACTCTCACTCAATTTGGGATAGGATTTGGTGCAGTTGCTATTTCACTGATAATTTATTACACATTTGTTTCCCCTGTTGTAGAGAGACAAAAGATAAACATTGAAACAATGAACCAAAATAATTTACAAATAGAAGATTTAAAAATTTCAATTCAAAATTTCACGCAACAAATCAAAGATATAGAACCTGAATACGAAAAAAATAGTAAACTATTTCATAGTAAAAAAGAAGTTGAAGATTTGTATCAAAGTATTAGTAATTTTGCTTTAGCTAATGGATTGCAAATTATAAATTTAAAAAAAGGTCAACCAACAGGAGTTGGAGGGCCAAGCGAAGAAGAAATGATTGATATGAATGCGGGCGAACAACAATACGATGCAGAAGGAAACCCAATTGATGGAGAGCCACAAGCGCAAGGTCCCTTATACTATCAAATTCCAGTTGATTATGAAATACAAGGAACTTTTTTAGGATATTTGAAATTTCGTAGAGCCCTTTCAAAATCTTTGAAAGTAATAAACTTTGATAAAGAGGAAATTAATTTACTAAAAGACCCGGCTGGACAAGTTTTATCTAAAGGAACAATTTCAATAGTAGGATTACCAAATGAATATAAATAAATTTTTATTAATATTATTAATTTGCTTTCAAGCATTTTCTGTAAATTTGTTTGCAGACGAAACAAAAGAAGCAAGTCTTGATGATGAAGAATTACCAGCAATTGACCCTTTTCAAAGTAGTTCAGGAATTTCATCAAGCCAAAATTCTGAAGCAGACGCATCAAGCTTTTCTTCGGGAAGTGGAATATTGGGAGGCTTAAGATTAGTAGGAACAATTCTTGGAGAAAATACAAAGATAGCAGTTCTAACAACTCAAGAAGGCATAGTTCAAAATTTTAAAGAGGATACTTTTATAAATGAGAAAATTTATTTAGATACAGTTGCAATTGATTATGTAATTATACAAAACGAAGAAGGGAAACTTTTTGAAGTTTATTACAATAATATTATTAAACCTAGTGAAGGATAATTAATGAAGAATATTTTTAAAATATTACTACCTTTAATAGTGATTGTTTTACTGCAATCGTGCAGCAGTATGAGTAAAAAGAAAATTGATACTAAAAATGCAGACGAATTAATTGATACTTCTAAAGTTATTGTTGAGGGCAAGAAAGATATGGATAAAAAAATTATAGATGGCCCTAAACCTTATGAATCAACAGTAATAATTGAACAGGAAAAAAGAAGAACAATAACTGAAGAAAAGGTTAAAGGTTATGTGTCAATTTCAGAGGATTTTACTAACCTTAAGCAGTTAGTAAGTATTAATTTTCAAGGTATAGACTTTAAATATGCAATGTCATTGATGGCCGACATTGGAGAAGTTAATATTTTAGTAGGAGATGAAGTAAGTGGAACTGTTAATGCAAAAATAAAAAATGTTCCTTGGGACGTAGCTTTTCAAACATTATTAGACATGAAAACTTTAGGCGCTGACATTGATGCCCCAAATGGCGTTATAAGAGTTCACACCCCTGATAAGTTGAAAGGTCAAGAAACCTTTAAAGCAGAAAGAGCCGAAACTCTTAAAAAGAAAATTGAATCAGAAGAAGCTGTTCAACCGATTATAGCTCAAATGTTTAAACTATATTACATTAGTCCAGCTCAAGCGAAAGCAACAATTGAAGATTTATTTAATTTAGAAGGTGACAAAGAGCAAACAGCTGGAACGTCAACTATAACAAATTTAAGTATAACAATTGAAGATACTACAAGATCTATAATAGTTAGAGGTCATGAAGAAGATCTAGATGTAATAGATGCTGTAGTACAAGAAATAGACGTACGAACTAAACAAGTTTTAATAGAAGCTTTTATTGTTGAGGCTGGTTCAGATTTCGAAAGAAGACTTGGAACAAGAATTGGAGCAATGACAAAAAAAGGAACTTCAGGAGAAAAAGGATCTGAAATAATTACTGGTATAGTTGGAGGTGCAGCAACAACACAAGGTGGAATTTCTTTAGGTGCAGCAGCTGGTACAGTAACAAACAATTCAATTACAGGAGCAACAAGCGGAATTGGTATAATAAAAACTCTAGGAACTGCTGCTTTAAAAATTGAACTTGAAGCACTTCAGGCAACAGGAATCAGTAATATAGTTTCATCTCCTAGTGTATTTACATTGAACAACCAAGAAGCTAAAATTTCACAAGGTACGCAAATACCTTATCAAACAGTAAGTGACGGAGAAGTAACGACCGAATTTAAAGATGCAGCCTTATCTCTAACGGTAACACCAAGTATCATTGGTGACGGAAATGTTTTATTAGATATCGATGTTAAAAAGGACTCGCCCGATGTATCGCTAGGAACAGATGAACCTGCAATAGACACAAATCAAATAACAACCAAACTTTTAGTAAGCGACGGTGATATTGTTGTTATTGGAGGGGTTAAGTTGAAAAAATCAGAGAGAAAAGGAACAGCCACACCAGGGGTAAGCAAAGTCCCAGTATTTGGCAACCTGTTTAAAAGTTCCGAAAAAACTGATGAACTAGATGAAATGTTAATTTTTATTGCACCAAGAGTTATTGAATAAATGTTTAAAAGTAAATTAGATAGTAAAAGCGAACAAAACATTATCAGTATGCTTCTAGATAATTCCACTATTACAAATGATCAAATTAAAAAAATAAATGAAACATGCGAAGAAATTGGAAAAACTAAATTAGAAACAGCTTTTGAATTAAATTTAATAAACGAAGACAAAATACTAAGCAGCTTAGCTCAAACTTATTCTTTAGAAACTGTAGATTTAAAAAAAAAAATAATCACTAATCAATTAAGATCTATGTTTGATGTAAGATTTTTAGAGCAATATTGTCTATGTCCTTTTGAAATTACAAACGGCATTTTAAAAGTAGCAATTCCAGATGGTTCAAAGTTAAGTATGGTTAAAACTTTGCAAACAATGACTGGAATGAATGTAGAAATATACGCGTCAAAAATAACAGCGGTTTATAATGCTTTAGAAAAATATAAAAATGATAAAAATCAAAAAAATGATTCAAATGCAAAACTAGAGAGAAATAAATCCAAGGAAAGAGAAGATGTTGTTGAAATTGATAGCGATGTTATTGATTTTGGGAATAAAGTTATATCAAACGCCGTAGAGATGGGAGCGAGCGATATTCATATAGAGGCTTTTAGAGAAAATGCTCAAATAAGATTTAGAGTAGATGGAATTCTTAGAGTTATGGATACTTACTCTAAGTTTTTATTTAAAGAGTACGATGCAGTAATTACAAGAATTAAAATCATCAGCAAACTTGACATCGCTGAGAGAAGAAAACCTCAGGATGGAGCCGCTGCATTTAAAAGCGAAACTAAAGAGGTTGATTTGAGGGTTTCAGTACTTCCGACCAAAAATAAAGAAAGAGTTGTAATGAGGATTTTAAACAAAGAAGCAGGAGACAAAAAATTAAGTGAACTTGGATTTGAGACTAATGATTTAGAGAAACTTTCAAAAGCAATTACCTCTCCTCAAGGAATGGTTTTGGTTACTGGTCCAACAGGAAGCGGCAAAACTACAACTTTATACAGTGTTTTAAAGCATATTAACCAACCTGGAATGAACATACTTACCGCAGAAGATCCAGTAGAATATGAATTAGAAGGAGTTGGACAGGTTCAAGTAAAAGAATCAATTGGTTATACTTTTGAGGAAGCCTTAAGATCATTTCTTAGACAGGACCCTGAGGTAATATTGGTCGGAGAGATAAGAGATAAAGCAACAGTTGAAATTGCTTTAAAAGCTTCTTTAACTGGACACTTAGTTTTTAGTACACTTCACACAAATGATGCGCCAAGTTCAATTACAAGGTTATTAAATATGGGGACACCAAATTATTTAATATCAGCAGCACTAACATTGGTAATGGCACAAAGACTAGCAAGAAAAAATTGCTCAGAATGCACAATGATTGACGAAAGTGTTACACCCAAGATACTTAACGAAATAGGTCTTACACCAGAACAATCTTCTAAGGCAAAAATACGTAAAGGAAAAGGATGTGATAAGTGTGGACAATCAGGCTACAAAGGAAGAATGGGTATCTATGAAATTCTTGTAATTGACAAGGAAATTAAAAATGCAATTCTACAGAATTTAACACAAACAGAAATTACGAATATTGCCAAAAAAAATGGTTTTAAGACAATGCAACAAATGGGGCACGATCTTCTTTTAAGTGGAGATTTAAGCTACAAAGAATATGATCGAGTAATTCAAAGCGATATAAATTAATGATAAATTTTCAGTACAAAGGAATTGCATTCGGTAAATATGTAGAAGGTGAAATAGAAGCACTTAATAATACTGAAGCAGCTCATATATTAAAAGAAAAAAAAGTAATAATAACAAAACTAACTCAAGCAAAAAAAAAAGTTACAAAAGAAAAAAAGAAAGGATCATCTTTTTCATTTGGGACTGGCGTAAAGGCGAAAGATATTTTAGTATTTTGCAAACAATTTTCTACAATGCAAAGAGCAGGTTTGCCTGTCCTTGAAACTTTAAAATTACTTGAAAATCAAACCGTTACTCCAGGAATGAAAAAAGTAATTCAAACTATAAGAATTGATTTGGAGTCTGGAAATGCTTTATCAAAATGCTTTGAAAAACATCCTAAAATTTTTGATACGGTGGTGGTAAATTTAATTAAAGCTGGTGAAGCCAGCGGTAAACTAGACACATTTATGCAAAAGATTGTAACCAACTTAGAAAAAAAAGAGAAAATTAAATCTCAAATAAAAAGTGCTTTTTTCTATCCTGGTGTTTTACTGACTGTTGCACTTAGCGTTACAGTTTTTATGTTAACAAACGTTGTACCTACATTTGTTGAAATGTATGAAAATATGGGAATGGGTGATTCTTTGCCAGGTGCTACTGTAGTCGTTATGAAATTGAGCGCTTTCGTTGGTGGTACGGGTGGTTTAACACTATTAATTACAATAATTTTATTTGTAGTAGGATTTAATTACGCTTGTAAAAAAAGTTATCCCATAAGAAAAGCTTGGCATAAACTTCATTTTAAACTTCCAATTTTTGGTAACTTAATTCAAAAATCGATTTTGGCAAAAGTTTCTATTGTTTTAGGTAATTTACAACAAGCAGGAGTTGATTTAATTGAAAGTATTGATATTGCAAAAGAAGTTACAACAAATGTTATCATGATAGAAGCTCTTGAAAATATAAAAAAAGGAGTATTTTCTGGAGAAACACTTACTAAATTATTTTTAAAAGAAACAATATTTCCATCTACTTTTAGTCAGTTAATTTCAGTGGGTGAACAAACTGGAAGTTTAGATGAAATGTTTGGTTCAGTTGCAAGTTATTATGAAGAGGAATTTGATACTGCAGTTGCAAACCTTTCAAGCCTTATTGAGCCTATAATGATTGTCTTTATGGGAGTTACAATCGGTGGCTTGATGTTAGCAATGTACTCACCAATATTTAACGTGGGTGAACTAATAAAATAAGGATATATAAAAATTTATTGAAATCGTAACTCCTTTTTTACTATCAGATGTAAAAAGTCCAGTTTTACCAAGGTTTTTAAGCACATATTAGCCCATATACTTATTGACTTTTTTTGACGATTATAAGAATATATTTTGAAATTAAGGAACCTAAAACAGGGGAAAAATATGAAAAACACAAAAAAGAAAAATAAAGGTTTTACACTTATAGAATTGTTAGTCGTAGTAGCAATTATCGGAATTTTAGCAGCTGTTGGAGTAACAGCATTCTCTGGCTTTCAGGAGTCAGCTAAGAAAAAATCAATGCAAGCAATACATGCTAGCATAGTTAAAGTAATCGCAGCAGAATTAAAAAAATGTACTCTTGGTGAAACAACTTTCATGACAGGAACGAATAGATCTGGATCTAATTACAGCAGACCTTGTAACTCAAACACGACTAC
>MDSW01029249.1_pt1 | contig 33482 bp, 33 predicted proteins | sample 811171 | NCBI WGS metagenome assembly MDSW01 (sample SAMN05326641, study PRJNA326480) | marine metagenome | isolation source: seawater | place: Atlantic Ocean: North West | collected 2012 | reverse complement strand
TATTATTGGAACAGGATTAATTTTTCTCTATTAGTTTTAATCCTAATTCTTCTAATCTTTCTTTATTAATTTCTGCTGGAGCCTCCATCATTAAATCCATTGCTTGTTGATTCATAGGAAAAGCTATCACCTCACGGATATTTGGTTCATCAGCTAACAACATAACTATTCTATCGATTCCTGGAGCACTACCTCCATGAGGAGGTGCTCCAAATTTTAAAGCATTAAGCATTCCTGAAAAATTTTTTTCTACTTCTTCTTTTTTATATCCAGCAATTTCAAAGGCTTTATACATAATCTCTGGTTTGTGATTTCTAATAGCTCCAGAAGATAATTCTACACCATTACAAACAATATCATACTGATATGCTTTTATGTCTAAAGGATCTTCATTTAACAATGATTTTAACTCGCCTTGAGGCATTGAGAAAGGATTATGACTAAAAACTATTTTATTTGTTTTTTCGTCAATTTCATACATAGGAAAGTCAACTATCCAACAAAATTCAAATGAATTTTTATTTAACAAATTCATTTCTTGGCATAATTTATCTCTAACTTTTCCAGAAAAAATTTGCGCTGTCTTAAGATTGTCACAGACAAAAAAAATAGAATTTCCATTTTGCAAATTTAGCTTTGATAATTTTTCTGCTGATAAATTCTTTGCAATAGGTCCTTTATAATCACCATTATCAAAAGATACATAACCTAAACCTGCTGCACCCTCTTCTCGCGCCCAAATATTTAACTTGTCAAAAAAACTTCTAGGTTTATCTTTGGTATTCTTTACAATAATTCCTTTAACTATAGCGCCATTAGCCACTTTATCAGCAAAAATTTTAAAATTTGAATTTGCAAAAATATCTGAACAATCAATTATTTCAAGTGGATTTCTTAAATCTGGTTTATCTGTACCATATTTATTGAGAGCTTCTTTGTATGGAATTTGAGGAAATGGATATTTACTTACAATCGCTGGTTTTTCTCTATTGAAAGATTTATTTTCTTCGAATATTTCATATAAGACTGGCTCTAAAGCATCAAAAACATCTTGTTGATTTACAAAACTCATTTCAAAATCAAGTTGATAAAATTCTCCTGGAGAACGATCTGATCTGCTATCTTCATCCCTAAAACACGGAGCTATTTGAAAGTATTTATCAAATCCTGCAATCATAAGTAATTGTTTAAACTGTTGGGGAGCTTGTGGCAGGGCATAAAATTTGCCATGGTGAATTCTTGAAGGAACTAAATAATCTCTAGCACCTTCAGGAGAAGTTGAGGTCAAGATAGGAGTTTGAAATTCAGTAAAACCCCTATCAATCATTTTATTGCGAATAGAAGATATAACTTTGCTACGTAGTAATATATTGTTATGTAATTTATTTCTTCTCAAATCAAGATAACGAAATTTTAATCTTACTTCCTCTCCATATTCAATATCAGAATTAACAGGTAATGGTAAAGTAATTGAATTGGACAGTATTTCAAAAGATTCAATATTAACTTCAATTTCTCCTGTATTTAAAGATTTATTAATTGTTTCATCAGATCTTTTAAGAACGATGCCATTAATTTTTATAACTGATTCATTTGTAATAAGTGTAAGATCTTTGAAAATTTGCTTTTTTGAGTCTATTACACATTGGGTAATTCCGTAATTGTCTCTCAGATCAATAAATAATAATCCGCCATGATCTCTAATTGTATCAACCCATCCAGATAAAACTACTTTTTCATCGATATTTTTAATAGATAAATCAGAGCAATAATGTGATCTATAGGAAGTCATTTTCAAGCTTATTATATCAATTCTTTAATTAATGGTATTGTTAATTGTTTATTTTTTTTCATTAATAAAATATCTATTTTATTTACTAAGTTAAAAACATTTTCATAAGATCTATCAACTCTTTTAATTATATAATTAAAAATTTCAGGATTTTTTACTATAATTTGCTTATCATGGAATAATTTTAACATTAAATTAATTAATAATTCGTCATCCGGTAAGTCTATTTTTATATACAAAAAAGTCTTTAATCTAGAAGATAAATCTTTTAATTTAAAAATATGATTATTTAAAGAATTAGATGTAGTTATTAGGATATTTTTTTTTTTATTAGTGCAATGATTGATTATATGAAAAATTGATTCTTCATCAATACATTTAAAAAAATCTTCAATAACAACATTGCAATTTTGATTTAAAATAATATCCAAATTATTATCATAATAAATTGCATTATATTTTTTTTGCCAAATAGAACTTAAATGTGTTTTGCCAGATTTTGATGGTCCTACTAATAAAAAATTATTATTATTTAACTTGTTTTTAATTAAAGTATTAAATGCATAAATATTTGATTTACCGACAAAATAATCATCAATTTTACTATTTGATTTTAGATTATATTTAAAATATGTTTGTTCCATTAATCTAATTTTGAAATCTGACACTCATTATTATTAACATTTAAAATTATATTATCATTCAATAATTTTTTTGATAGGTTATTTAAACTACCATAAAAAATTAAATTATTAAGATTTTTACCATAATCAATTCTTTCTAAAATGTTACTTTTGATCTGTGAAACTGAATTTATTTTTAAATTTATCTTCATAATATCATTCATATTAGAGCTATTGATCAGGCATAAATAACTATTAATTTCTGAATTATTTATTAAATTATTAATTTTCCACCATTCTGTTATATTATCTAATATATCATTTTGATAATTAGAATTTATAGACATTTCGATAATAGCAATATTTTCAATTTTATTAGTAAATATATTGTAAATATCAATATTAATTAATTCTGAATTTTTAGTTAAATCTCTATTAATAATTAATAAATTTTCTACTTGATATTTTTTAGATAATTTTTTTAATGATTTAATATCCTGATTAATAATTTTTTTATAAGGAGCTATAAATCTGTCATTAAGAGACAAATCAGGGTAAATAAAATTCATTAGTTCATATTTTTTAATTGTAAATTTTTTATAAAAAGAGTTATCTTTAGTTAAACCTTCTTGTGAAAGATTATTTTTTTCAGTTGCAATAATTAGTATATTTTCTGACTCTACATCAGTATAATTAATTTTTTTATTTCTTAAAAAATTTATAATTTCATATTTATCAAAATTAATTTTAATATCAGCATAATATTTATTTTTTGAAATAAATTCGTTCTCTATAATTATATTTTTAACAAAAAAATTAATTTCATTATTTTTTATTATATCTCTTTTAATTTTTTTATAATCTTTTTCTATTAAAATTTTTTTTATAATAGTTTCAAAACTTAAAATCTTTATTTCTTCAATTTTTTTATCTTTTGCATCAGCAATTAATTCATTCTGTACATTTATATTAATGAAATTTGTTTTATATACATTTTCATTTGCTAATGAAAAATTCATAAGTAAAAAATAAAATATAATAATTTTATAAAATTTAATCATATTAATTTAAATTTTTAATAAAGTTTTAATTAAAAATTTTTGTAAATATTTTATAGATTAATATTGACTAAATCATGAAATATTCAAATATATTGATTATTACCCTACAATTTCATCATTTTTAAAAAAGAATGAGATTTCAATATCTGCATTTTCTTTTGAGTCGGACCCATGAACAGAATTTTCTTGTATGTTTAAAGCATGTATCTTTCTAATAGTTCCATCAGATGCTTCTTCTGGATTAGTTGAACCCATAACTTGTCTATATTTTCGCACAGCATCATTTCCTTGTAAAATTTGTACAACTACAGGTTCAGAAGTCATATATTCAATCAAATCTTCAAAAAATGATTTATCTTTATGAACTTCATAAAACTTTTTAGCCTGATCATTTGATAAATGTATTCTTTTTTGAGCTATTATTCTTAAACCAGATTGTTCAATAATATTGTTTATAGAGCCAGTAATATTTCTTTTTGTAGCATCAGGCTTTATTATAGATAAAGTTTTTTCCATATTATTTTCCTCTTAAAAATTTATCAATTAAATTAACACCAAAAGCAGTTGCACCCGGAGAATGCAATTTTGAAAATGTATTATTATTACTTTTCATAATCCATGAAACACCTGCTATATCTAAATGAGCCCATGGAATGTTATCATGGATAAATCTTTGTATAAATTGGGCTGCATGAATTGATCCACCAAACCTTGTTGAACCAATGTTTTTCATATCTGCTCTAATTGAATTTATTTCATCATCATATTCTTCACCTAAAGGTAATCTCCAAAGTTTTTCACCTGAAATATTTCCCGCTTCTAATAATTTTTTAGCTAAATTATCGTTATTGGAAAATAATCCTGCTCTATGTGTACCTAGAGCAATCATTATTGCTCCAGTTAAAGTTGCAAAATCAATAATAATTTTAGCTTCATATTTCCTTTGTATATAAGTTAATATATCTGCTAAAACTAACCTACCTTCAGCATCAGTATTTATAATCTCTATTGTATGTTTAGATAAAGATTTAATTATATCTCCAGGTCTTTGAGCTTTTCCATCAGGCATATTTTCAACAAGTCCAATAATTCCAACTATAGATTTAGATGAATTATTTAAAGCTGCATTCATCATAGATCCTACAACAACGGCAGAACCACCCATATCCATAATCATTTCTTCCATACCATTAGATGGTTTTATAGAAATGCCTCCTGAATCAAATGTCACTCCTTTACCAACTAAAATGACTGGTTTATTTCCTTTTTTTAAATTCCATTCAAAAATAACTACTCTAGGAGAATTCACACTTCCTTGCGCAACTCCTAATAAAGCACGCATTCCGATATTGTTAATTTGATTAGTATCTAAAATTTTAACTTTAATTCCAAACTTTTTAAGTTCATTGCATTTTAAAGCATAAGATTTTGGATTTAATATATTTGCTGGCTCAGAAACTAAATCTTTAGTAAAATTAATTGATTTAACAAGATTTAATTTATAATTTAATTCTTTAAATTCTTTAAGATTATATAAATTTAAAAAAAATGAAAGATGGAGGTTATTTTTATATTTGTTAAAACTATAACATTTTATGGAAAATCCAAAAATAATTTCAGCAATAGAAGATTTGTGTTTCGATTTAAGTAGAGATGAAAAGAAGAAGGATATATTTTTTTTCTTGATATGTTTGCTAAAAGGAAATTGATTATAAATAATTGAACCAATTTCGTAATTTGATTTTGATAGAGGATTAACTAAAAAAATCATAATATTTAATAAAAAATTATCATTTGATTTTAGTTTTGTAATAATTGAGTATTTTTTTAATTCAAATTCTCTCAAAAATTCTTTATCTTTAAGATAAAAGTCCATATTTGGCAGAAAATCAATATTTTTTAATTGCGATAAATTTGATACAAATATAACAATATTATTATTTTTAGAAGAAAGTTTATTATTATAATCTATATTTAACAGCATATGACAAAACTAAATTGGTACATCTTTATGCAAATATTTAAATCATGTACACTAATTTTTTTTATTTTTATTTCTATAGCTTGGTTGACCCAAATTTCAAGACTATTTACTATAATGAATAATCTTCAAATAGAATTTTACAGAATTATAAGCCTTTCAACATATATAATACCTAATTTAGCAAATATTACTTTGCCATTTATTCTAATTTTTGGACTATTACTTACATTTATAAAGTTAGATAAAGATAAGGAAATAATTACAATATATAGTTTAGGATTATCTCTAAAACAAATAACAAAACCACTTTTACTAACTTCAGTTTTTTTTGTAATATTTTATTTATTATTAAATTTTTTTTTATCACCTTTAATATATGAAAAGTATAAGAAAAAAGAATTCGAATTAAGAAATATTATAAATATTAATAATATAAACTATAGTAATTTTTTAGAATTAAATAATGATTTAATTGTTGATTTTGAAAAAGATGGCAAGTTTTTTAAAGATATATATATTAATTACAAAGATGAGAGTGGAGACAATATAATTTATTCTAAAAAGGGCATTATAAAAACAGAGAATAATAATTATATATTTATTTTATCTGAAGGAAATAAAGTTAACATTAAAGCTAATGAAATTGAGAATTTAGAATTTGAAAATTATAAAATTAATTTTCCTAATGACTCAAAAAAAGAATATGATAACTTTGATAAAAATACTGATACAATATTTAAATTATTAGAAAAAAAAGATTACAAGAATATTTCAGAGAGAATTTTTGATACTTTATTATTAATAATTATTTTAATTTTCTTTTTCATTTATTTGATAAAAAAAAATAATTTTAATTTTAACTCTGTAATTAAATATTTAATAATAACAATTACAATTTTAATTTTACAAAACACAATCAAAAATTTACAGATAGAGATGATGTCATCAATTGTACTTAATTTACTTAATTTATCTATTATCCTGGTATTTCTTACTTTTGAAAAAATTAGAACTAAATGAACAAAGTTAATATTTATATTTTTAAACTTACAAATAAATATATATTATTAAACATTATATTTGTATCTATCTTAATTTTATTCATTAATACTTTAGAAATTACTAGGATAATTGATCAACAAAAATCAAGTATATATCTTTTTATGTATTTATTATTCTTAAAGATTCCAAGTATAATGTCAGAAACAATGCCTTTTGTTATTATAATCTCTATAGCTTTCTTATTAAGGAACCTTATTAATAATAATGAACTAATAGCAATAAGAAATTTAGGATTATCTATATTTGATGTTTTTAAACCGATTGGTTTAAGTATATTTTTATTTGGTCTAATTAATTTAATATTTATCAACCCTATTTCAGCAAGTTTTGAAAAAGAATTTGACACATTAACTTCAAAAAATCATTCTGATATATATTCTATAAAATTGATAGACAAAGAAATATGGATAAAGAATATAACTGACGAAGATTCAAAAAAAATAATTAATATTTCTTCAATAAATTTAGATAATATGAATGCTAAAGAAATTAAAATTTTTGAAAATAAAGGTTACAAAAATAAAATTATACTTGCAAGCAAAGGTCAAATAAAAAATAAAATTTTTTTATTAGAAAATGTAAAAATATTTAATCTTCAAAATGATACAATAATTAATAAAGATAAATTTAATATTAATCTAAATTTTAATAAATCAAATATTATAGATAGTATATCTAACTACAAATTTATTCCATTCTATAAATATTATCAGCATGTAAATAATTTAAAAAAATTTAATTTAAGCTCACCGGAGGTATCGCTTTATTACATTTCAGAAATATTAAAACCTATCTTTTTAGTTATGATTGGGTTTGTGGTTATGAGTTTTTCTGGAAAATTTAAAAGAAATGAAAGTTTTTTTAAAGTATTATTTATATCAATATTAATTGGATTTTTAATATTTTTACATAAAGAAATAGTTATAACTTTAACATCATCAATTAACTTATCATTTATACTTTCGTACATTATTATTTTCATTTTTCCCTTTTTTATAGGTTTATATAAGATGATTAATATAGAAACAGATTAATGATATTACACATCAAGATTATAAGAATATTAATTATCTTTTTATTTTTATTTTATACAAAAACTCAATTAGCTGAAGAAGTACTAATATATGCAGACTCAATAAGTTATGATTCAGAAAAAAATATAATAGCTAAGGGAAATGCTAAAGTTATTTCTGAAAGAGAAATAATTATTTCAGATTTGATTATTTATAATCAAAAAGAATTAAAATATATAATTCCTGTTAATTTTGAATTTAGGGATGAAAAAAATAATTTATATAGTGGAAGTAGTGGAGAATTTTCTAAAAATTTAAATTCAGCATTGATAAATGACCCTAAACTATTACTTAGTGATGGTTCGAGAATTGTTGGCAAACAACTAAAAAGAGACAATAATATAGATATTGTTACAAAGGGTGCTTTTTCTCCATGCACTTCTAGAATTAAAATTAAAAATTTTATATGTCCAATCTGGCAAATAGAAGATGAAAAACTTTTACATGATAGAGAAGATTTATTTTTATATCATAAACATTCTAAGATGAGAATTTTTAATATTCCAGTTGCTTACACACCTTATCTTGTTACTCCATCTCCTTTAAGAAAGGAAAGGAAATCTGGTTTTTTAAATCCTTCTATCTCTCTTGATTTTATTGATGCTCAATCAGAACAATCAGTAAGATTTCCATATTATTTTAATCTAAATATCGATAAAGAATTATATTTTACGCCTATTATTAACTATGGTGGAGGTGTTGACTCTTCACAAAGATTTTTATTTGATTATAATCAGAAAATATCTGGAGGAAATTTTAATTTTGATATTTCGTTAGATACTCAAGTTGAAAATGAAAATAATGAAACATGGTTTAAAGATGGAAGTGTAACAACGAGTATTAATAAGAACTTAAATGAAAAATTTACCATTGCTTTCAGTTCAGCTTTTCAAACATCACCAACCTATTTAAGAAGAACTGATATTAACAATTTGTTAAATCAGGATATTTCTTTGAAAAGTTCATTAGATTTAAATGGATATGGATTAAGAAAAAAAGATGACCAATTAAATTTTAAAATTTCATCATATCAAGTTATTCAAAAAGATGATGACAATAAGACGACCCCTACTGCTTTGCCTTACGTAAAGTATAATAATGGAATAAATTATTATAAAAATATAAAAATAAATAATAAATTTAGTTTTTATAATATTTTTAGGGATTCTGCTACATCAGATCTAGCTCAAAGACAGCAAAAATTTAATCATAATGTTTCAACAGATTTTGTAACTTATAAATTTAATAGTAAAATAAATTTTCAAACAGAACTATTAACTCAATTTTATAATATTGAAAATAAACCTAGAACTAACGAAAATTATACTGGCACTTATCAAAGAATTTTTCCTATGAGCGGTATGTATGTAGAAACACCTATAAAAAATAATATATATAATTTTAACATAAATCCTAAACTTTCATTTATATTTAATGGTTCACAGTCAAGTTCAGATAAAGTTTCAAATGAAGAAGCTCAACATCAATCATATTCTTTATTAAATCATACATCACTAAATAGATTTGATGGTAGTGATAAATTAGACAATAGTAAAAGAGTAAATTATGGGTTGGATTTTATTAAAAATAATTTTAAAGCAACCATTTCTCAATCATATGAATTTGATAGTCAAAGTACATATAATAAGGAAATTGGTTTAAGAGATCATTTATCAGATATACTATTTTCTGCAAAATTAGATGAAGAAAAATATAAAATAAATTATAATAATAGAATTGATGTTGATGAAGGAGATATAAAAAGTCAGGCAATAGGTATTGGAGTTGTAAACACTTTAGGTAATTTTTCCGCTAGTTACTCAGAAGATAAAATTATTTCAGATTCAAAATTAGTAAAAAATTCAGAAGCAATGGGATTATCATATGATAGTACTAAGTTTTATAAATATAATAAAATAGGAATGAATCTAAATTATGATTTAATGAAAGATTATGCGCCAAAATATTCAACTTATTATACTTATACAGACGAATGCTTTGGAATAGATTTAAAATTTCAAAGAACAGCATTTGAAGAAAAAGATTTAAAACCCGAAGATAAATTAACATTAATGTTTTCCTTTAAATTTTTAGGAAGTTATACTTCAAGTAATCTAGCTGTTTCTGAACAAGATAAGCAAGATATACGTTGGGAAACTGATGAGATAGATGATACTAGATTTTTAAACATTACAAATGATAATTAAATTTTTAACATTTTGTCTTTTGATATTTATTAGCTCAACTAATTTATATGCTAATGAAAGAGTTTTATTTGAAATTGATAATGAAATTTTTACTACTATTGATTTAAAAAATAGAACAGAGTATTTGAATGTAATTAATGTAAATAAAAGCACTAAAGAAATTTATAAAGATTTTAAATCTGTAATTTACTTTGATATTTATTCAAAAAATAATAATATTAATATACCAGCAGAACAAATAAATGAATATATAAGTCAAATAAATAATAATATTGATGACAATATTATAAAAAATTTGAAATATGATTTACAAAGAAAAGTTGTCTTAGAAAAATATTTAATGAAAAAAGATTTGAGTGTCATTAAAAATTTATCAGATATTTTAAATATTTATGACTTGAGACTTAATTATATTATAATAAATAAAGATACACTATCAGAGAAAAATATAGATAATATTAAAAGTTTAAATAATTTAAATTTAATTGAAAATGAATTAAATCTAAAAAAAATAAAGTTCAATAAATTTGAAAAAGAAATTATTAATATTAAAAATTTAGATAAAAAAATAAAAGAAAAAATTAATGATTTTTATAATATAAATTTAATAGAATACGAAAACTTTATTTTAATTGGCATATTAGAAAAAAAACTTAAAAAAAATATTCAATTAGAACTAACATTTTACCAGATTGCAACAACTAATGAATTTAATAAAGAATTACTTTATTGTAAAAATATAACTAACTTATCTATTAATTCTGAAATTAAGATAAAAAAATTTAATAAAATTAAAATTGAAAAACTAAATGAATATCTTCAAAAAAATTTAGTAAATATTGAAGATCTTATTATTTTAAATCAGGATAATAATATTGTGAACTATATCTTATTATGTGAAATTAATTTTGATGAAAAAATGTTAAATGATTTAATTTTAAATAAAAAGATAGAAAATTTAGTAAAAGATATTGAATTAAATATAACAAAAAAAATTAGAACAAAATATAATTTTATTGAGTATGAATAATTTAATAGCAGTTACTATAGGGGATATTAAAGGAATAGGAATTGAAATATTACTAAAAACATGGCAGTCAAAAAAAATAAAAAATTTTATATTATTTACTAATGAAAAATATTTTCGTTATTATTTAAAAAAAAACAATATTAAAATTAAATACAAAGTTATAAACAATATCTCTATTAAATTATTGAATCTATATAAAAATAAATTTCTTATATATACATATAATGCAATAAATAATCCTGATAACACATATAAATCTTTGAAATATGCATATGAATTCACGAAATTAAAAAAATCTATTGGAATTATAACACTGCCATTAAATAAAAATATAATAATTAAAAATATTGATAAAAAATTTCAAGGACAAACAGAGTTTTTTCAAAAATTAGATAATAAAAAATATAGCAACATGATTTTTATTCATCAAAAAATTATAATTGCAACTTTAACCAATCATATTAGATTAAAAAGTGTTACAAATGAAATAAAGAAAACTGAAAAAATTTTGAATAAAATAAGAATTTTAAATAATACACTTATTTTTAAATTTAATCTTAAAAAACCTAAACTTATTATTTCTGGAATCAATCCTCATTGTAGTGAAGAAGGTAATTTTGGAAATGAAGAAAAAAAATATCAAATTCCTATTATTAAAAAATTAATACGCGAAGGCATTGATATAACCGGTCCTATTTCTGGAGATAGTATAATTAATGACATAAATATTTTAAAATATGATTGTTTTATATTTAATTATCATGACCAAGCACTAATCCCTTTTAAAATTATAAGTAAATATTCAGGTATAAACTTTACAGATGGATTAAGCATATTAAGAGTTTCTCCAGATCATGGAACAGCCTATGATATTGTTGGCAAAAATATTGCAAATAATTCAAGTTTAATTAATTGCTATAAATTTTTAACAAATATTATAAAAAATGATACTAATAAATGATTCCAAAGAAATCTTTAGGCCAAAATTTCTTAATAGATAAAAATATATGTAAAAAAATCATAAATCTCACTAATTTAAAAAATAAAACAATAATTGAAGTGGGCCCTGGTACTGGACAATTAACTAATGAGATTTTTTTAAAAAAACCAAAAAAAATTATATTAATAGAAAAAGATTTAGAATTGTCAGAAAAATTAATTGTAAAGTATAAAAATAATCAAATATTTAAAATATATAATCAAGATGTTTTAAAGTTTGATTTTAAATCTTATAAAAACATAATTTTAATTTCAAATTTACCATATAATATAAGTGTAAAAATTTTATATAAATTAATAAGATTTAGAAAAAATTTTGATGAAATAATAGTAATGTTACAAAAGGAAGTTGCTGAAAAATTAAATAATAAGAAAAATAAAAAAATTAATAAACATAATTTTATTATAAATACTTTTTATAATTTTGATATTATGTTTAATGTTTCAAATAATGTTTTTTATCCAAAACCTAAAGTTAAATCTTGCGTAGTAAAAATAGTTCCAAAAAAAAATGTAAAGATAGATCTAGAAAAATTATTATTTTTTTCAAATAAAATTTTTTTATATAAAAGAAAAAAAATCTCAAATATTTTAAAAAACTATGGAATAAATAATATTGATAATAATATACTAAATATGCGAACAGAAGATATGAGTAGAGAAATTCTTTTGAAGATTTTTAAAAAATTTTAAGTTTTTTAATATTTTCTTCCATTTTAGTAACTAAGATATGGTAATTAATAATTTTTATAAGATTGTTAACAGTAATAGATATTTTGTCATTAACTAGAACATATTTATATTCATCGTAATGACTTATTTCAGACATTGCTAAAGATAATCTAATATTTATTTCTTCTCTATTGTCTCTTCCTCGTTTTTGCAATCGTTTTTTTAATTCATTTTTACTAGGCGGAAGAATAAAAAAATCAATGATTTGGTTCTCATGATAAAATTTTCTGAGTTTACGCGCTCCTTGCCAATCAATATCAAAGAGAATAAGTTTGTTTGTTTTAAATGATTTATTGATATTATGTTTAGGTGACCCATAATAGTTATTAAAAACCTTGGCATATTCAATAAAAAAATTATTTTTTTTTAAACTTATAAATTTTTTCTTATCAATAAAAAAATAGTCTTTTCCATTCAGTTCATTTTTTCTTTGCTGTCTAGTTGTATAAGATATTGATAAATCAACATTTTTCATTTTCTTTAATAAATGATTGCATATAGTAGTCTTGCCTGCACCAGATGGTGAAGATATAATAATTATTTTATTTAATTTTTTTCCTATATCCATTTAATTTTGTTTTATGTTCATTGAAACTTTTAGAATATATATGTTTATCTTCTAATATATTATAAAAATAAAATAAAAAGTCACTTTTAGGATTTTTTAAAACAATTTCAATAGTATCTTTACCAACATAACTTATCATTTCTTTAGGCAATCCTTTAATAAAATATGTATTTATTTCATCTTGAATCTTTAAATCTTTATAAGTTAATTTTCTATTAAATTTATACTCTCCCTTAGTAATTGCAGCTATAACTGTTGCATCTATTTGTAATTTCATTTTTTTATTTAATCTATTCAAAATAACTGATGCAATTAATAGTTTATCTGCATTATCTTTTGCTTCTTTTTCAACTAAAGACGATAAAATAAGAATTTTTTCAGCCCCATAATTTTGAAGAAGTTTATTAGCTTTGTGTTTTTTAAAAAAATTATCCTTACTTGTATGCATAAATTTTTTAAAATCAACAAATGAATTTGAAGAATTAATTAAATATGTATCAGCAATTAATTCATTATAATTTAATCGCTCAAAATTTTCATAAAATTGTGATAGATATTTATCTAATTGATATTTTTCCCAACCTTCAATAATTGTAATTCTATAGTCAATATTACTTTTCTTTGTAATTATTTCTAAAGTTTCATTTACATTTAGTTGTTTATTAAGTTGAAACCTTCCATAATTAATCTGTTTATAATATTTATTGTAAAAATATAAATATATATAATATATTTTCTTATTTATTATATTTTCATTAAATGCAATTTTATCTAGTATTACAACAATTGATTCACCTTTATTAATCTCAATTATTTTATTATTTTTGTTAAATGAATTAAAATTAAATACGTAAATAAAATATATAAATAAAATAATAAAACTAAATAGACTTAAATAATAACGCAGTGTTAGTCCCTCCAAATCCAAATGAGTTGCTTAGTGCTATATTTACATTGAAATCAATAGGAGTATTAGGAACTAAATCAACTTTAAAATTATTTGATGGATTATTTAAATTCAAAGTTGCTGGAATAATATTATTGTTAATACTTAGTATTGAAAAAATAGCTTCTACACTACCTGCAGCACCTAATAAATGACCTATGGATGATTTAGTGGAACTTATTTTTAATTTTTCATTAAAATTAGAAAATTTCATAATGGCATTTAGCTCAATATCATCACCAATTTGAGTTGATGTTCCATGAGCATTAACATAATCTATATCATCAGAATTTATTTTAGCCATTTTTAAAGCTTCATTCATAGCTCTATAACCGCCGTCACCATCTTCACTTGGTGTTGTAATATGATGTGCATCACCTGACATACCATAGCCAATTAATTCAGCATAAATCTTTGCATTTCTTTTTTTAGCATTTTCGTATTCCTCTAAAACTAGAATGCCTGAACCTTCTCCCATTACAAAACCATCTCTATCTTTATCCCAGGGCCTTGATGCTTCTTTTGGATTATCATTATATTTTGTTGATAAACTTCTTGCTGCACAAAATCCAGCTAAACCAATTCTACAAACTGCTGCTTCAGCTCCGCCTGCTATCATGATATCTGCAGCTCCTCTTTTTATTATTTCAGCTGCATCACCAATAGAATGCGCACCTGTAGCACATGCCGTTACTACTGAATGATTAGGTCCTTTAAAACCAAATTTAATTGATATTTGTCCAGATAATAAATTAATTAATGAAGAAGGTATGAAAAATGGAGAAATTTTTCTTGGTCCTTTTTCATTAAGTGTAATAGATCCATCATAAATAGTTTCTAGTCCTCCAATACCAGATCCAACTGAAACCCCTACTCTATATTTTAATTTATCAGATATATTTTCAAGGCCAGAATCTTTAACAGCCATTTGAGCTGCTATTAACCCATATTGAATAAACCTATCATTTCTATTTATTTCTCTAGTTTCTAAAAATTTTTCCCTATCTAAGTAAAATTGGTCTTTAGTATTATGAGAGATAAAACCAGCAATTTTACAAGCAAGATCATTTGTTTCAAAATTATTAATTTTGTTAATACCTGACTTACAAGCAATTAAATTTGACCAAGTTGTACTAATGTCATTACCAATAGAAGATAAAAGGCCTAAGCCTGTAATTACTACCCTTTTCATTATGCTTTAGGAAATTAAAAAAATTATTGTTTGCTTTCAATAAAATTAATAGCGTCTTTTACAGTTAGTATTGTTTCTGCTGCATCATCAGGAATTTCGATACCAAATTTTTCTTCAAAAGCCATAACTAATTCAACAGTGTCGAGACTGTCTGCGCCTAAATCATCAATAAACTTTGAGTCAGGATTAACCTTTGATTCTTCAATGCCTAAATGCTCAACTACAATTTTTTTAACCTGATCTTCCACATTGCTCATTATATTACTCCTTTTTAACTGATTTCATTTATTAGATTATCAATCAAGATTGTGTCAACAATTTAAACATCATATCATCAACATGCCACCATTTACATGGAAAGTTTGACCAGTAACGTATGAAGAATGATCAGAAGCTAAAAAAAGAGCAAAATTAGCAATTTCATCAGTAGTTCCAAATCTTTTCATTGGGATTTTATTCATTATGATATTTTTTTGATCTTCATTAAGTTTATCTGTCATTGGAGATTCTATAAAGCCTGGAGCAATTAAATTAATATTGATATTTCTTTGAGCGACTTCTATAGCTAATGATTTATACATAGAAATCATTCCTGATTTAGAAGCTGTATAATTTGATTGACCTGGGTTTCCAGTTATAGCTACCACTGAAGTGATGCCTATTATTTTACCCTTTTTGTTTTTAATCATATTTGGTAAAATAGATTTAATTATATAAAAATTTGAATTTAAATTAACATTAATTACATCTTCCCATTGTTCTTTTTTCATTCTTAGTAATAAATTGTCTTTTGTTATGCCAGCATTATTAATTAGTATTTCTATATCTTTATTTTCATTAGTTATTTTTTCCATTTCTGTTGATATTGTATCTATATTTGACATATCCATAAAATAATAAGAGTGATCATCTCCATATTTTTTTTCAAGATTTTTCAAATTTTCATAGTTAGATGATGTAAAAATTATTTTACATTTATTTTCTATAAATTTATCACAAAGAGAGGTTCCTATTCCTCCAGAGGCACCAGTTATTAAAACTTTTTTATTATCTAAATTATATTCCATTCTTAATACTTTCAATATCACTAATTTGTTCAATATTCTTTATATCAAATTTATCACTAATGCGCCTAATTAAACCTGATAATACTTTTCCAGGCCCAACTTCAATAATTAAGGATTCTTTATTATTTTCTAGAGTTTTGATGCTTTCAACCCACCTAACTCTATTTGACATCTGATTAATTAAGCTCTCCTTTATCTCAACATGATCTAATGATTTTTTGGCAGTAAAATTTGAAATTATAGCTATTTGCGAGTTATTAAATGAAGAATTATTTATAAATTTTTCCATTTTTTGTTGAGCTTCATTCATCAATGATGAATGAAAGGCAGCTGAAACATTTAATAATATAAATTTTTTTGCTCCAGATTTTTTGAATATCTCCTCAGAATTTATTAATTCTTTTTTGATTCCTGAAATAACTATTTGTTGAGGTGAATTATCATTAGCTATACTTAAATCTAACTTATGATCATGAATTATATTATTTACATTATCACAATTTAAACCAATAATAGCAGCCATAGCTGATAAATTAGGTTCAAAAGCATTTTGCATTAATTCACCTCTGGTTTTTAATAATAAAGAACAATCTTCTATTGATAAAATTTTAGCAGCAGCTAATGCAGTATATTCACCTAACGAATGACCTAACATAAATTTTATATTTAATTTTTGAATATCAATTTCATTAATCAAAGCTTGGTAAATAGATGTAGAAGCGCAAAAAATAGCTAATTGGGTATATTGTGTTTGATCAAGTAAATTTGATGCATCTTCAAATATTATGTCTTTAATATCTATTTTTGTAATGTCAGAAACTAATTTAAATATTTCTTTGGATATATTAAAGTTCTCATAAAAATCTCTAGACATTCCAATAAATTGGCTACCTTGACCTGGAAAAACAATTGTTGTCATTTTGGGCTTGATTTATTTGAAATTATTAATATAGGCAACATTAACTTCACTTAAAATATAGTTTTTTAAGTTATACCCAAGGAGTTTATGAAAAAATTTGAAGCTGTCTTACTATTTAGTCCAGATTTAACTGACACCGTTATTGTTAAAGAAGAAGATAATTTCTCAAAAAATATAACTAATTCCAAAGGTAAAGTAATATCCAGTGAGGATTGGGGGTTAAGGGATCTAAGTTACAATATAAATAATTACAAAAAAGCATTTTATAAATTTTATCAAATTGAAATTGATACCGCAAATATCTCAAGTATAAAAAAGAATTTGACTCAAAATGAAAAAATTATGAGGCATCTTTTTGTAAAAGTTCAAGATCATCAAAAATTACCAACTAAAATGTTAAATAATGAAGAGAAATAGAAATACAAATAATAGAAATCGAGATGAAAGAAAAAATTCTCCTTTTGAGGAAAGAAAAAGATTTTGCCCTTTTAGTCAAAAAAATTCTCCATTGATAGATTATAAAGATGTAAAATTACTAAACCGATATGTATCTGAAAAAGGCAAAATTATACCCAGTAGAATTACAAATGTTTCAAGTAAGAAACAAAAAGAGCTTTCAAAAGCTATAAAAAGAGCACGTTTTCTAAGTTTAATGTCATACACTCAAAAATCATTTTAAATGAAAGTAATATTAACAACTAATATAAAAAAGCTTGGTAAAGTAGGAGATCAAGTAATTGTAAAAGATGGTTTTGCCAGAAACTATCTTTTCCCAAAAAAAATGGCTCTAAGAAATACTAAATCTAATCTAGAATATTATGAAAAAATAAAAGAAGATATAGATATAAAAGAAAATCAAAAAAAAGAAAATGCTATAGAACTTTTAAAGAATATCAAAAGCATAAAAATAGAATTCACTAAAGAAGCAGATGACAAAGATCAATTATATGGTGCGATTTCTAAAAAAGAAATTATCAATTATTTTGCCGAAAAAGATATTAAATTAATTTCTGATGATTTAAAGATCTTAAATCCCATAAGATCATTAGGAGAACATGATATTGAAATAAGTCCTTATGATGGATTATCTGAACAATTAAAGGTTATTATAAAAAAAGCATAATAATTTTTGCTTTTTTATTCACGTAATTAATAGATATTAACTTATTTTTTTTTCATCAATATTGTTAATGATAATATTTCGTTTAAATCAATATACGTGAACATTAATAATTTACAGAAAATACAAGAAAAAAACGATACTGAAATATTAGAAAAATTTGAAAATTTTGATGCAGAAATAGCTGTTATTGGCTGTTTACTCTGGGATAATAAATCATATGAAAAAATAGTAGATTTTATTACTGAAGATCATTTTACAGATAATAATAATAGAAAAATATTTTCAACTATAAAAAATCTTTTAGATAAAAATATTTTAGTAACTCCAATAACTCTAAAAAATCACCTAGATGAAAATGATGATGATAAATATGATAATTATACTTATTTAAATCAAATAAAAGACTCAGCACCATCTACTCAAAATGCTTACCAATATGCTAAGTTATTGTATGATCTTCATATAAAAAGAAGCTTAATAAATATTGGTAATAACATTATTCAAGATACTTTTAATAATGAAAATAACCTTGAAGGAATTAACTTAATAGAAAATGCTGAAAATGATCTCTATAATTTATCTCAAACAGGTAATTCAGAAAGAAAACATTCTCTTTTTAGTGAAGCTTTAAAAAGTGCAATTGACATAATTGATAATGCTTATAAAAAAGATGGTAAAATTGCAGGACTACCTACTGGTTTAAATGATTTGGATAAAAAACTTGGAGGATTATATAATTCTGATTTAATTATTGTTGCAGGAAGGCCCTCAATGGGAAAAACAGCATTGGGAACGAATATAGCTTTCAATGTCGCAAAAAAATATTTACAAAACATAGATGAACTTAATAACATAAAAAAAATTGATGGAGGTAAAGTAGCATTTTTTTCATTAGAAATGTCATCAGAACAATTAGCAACTAGAATACTTGCTCAAGAATCTAAAATAAGTGGTGATAAAATGAGAAAAGCTGAACTTACTAAAGATGATTTTAAAAAAATTGCTAAAGTTAGTTCTGATTTAGAAAATTTAAATCTAATTATTGATGATAATCCAGTTCTTACAATTCCAACTTTAAGAGCAAGAGCAAGAAGATTAAAAAGATTGTATGATATAGATTTAATTATAATTGATTATTTACAATTAATGTCAGGTTCACAAAATGTCAAAAGAGAGGGTCGCGTTCAAGAAATTTCTGAAATTACTCGAGGCTTAAAATCAATAGCAAAAGAATTAAATATACCAATTGTTGCTTTATCTCAATTATCAAGACAAGTTGAACAAAGAGAAGACAAAAGACCTCAATTAGCAGACTTAAGAGAAAGTGGAACAATTGAACAAGATTCAGATGTAGTTATGTTCATTTTTAGAGAAAGTTATTACTTAGAAAGAATGGAACCAATTAAAAAACCTGAGGAATCAGAAGATCAATATAATGAAAGACATCATAGATGGAGAGAACTTTGTGAAAATAATTACAATACATCAGAAATAATTATTGCAAAACAAAGACATGGACCCATTGGAACAATAAAAGCTCATTTTGATCCAAATTATACAAGATTCAGTGATTTAACTAATAAGGAATATGATAATATTATGGAATGATTAAATCAAATGCAATTCTTGAAGTTAATAAATTACAATTAATTAATAATTTTAAAATTTTATCAAAATTTGCTAATAAAACTATAATTGGAGCAACAATTAAAGGAAATGCTTATGGTTTTGGAGATAAAGAGGTTTTTAAAATATTATACAATAATGGATGTAGGCATTTTTTTTTAGCTACATTAGAAGAAGCTGTATCTATTAGAAAAAAATACTCAAAAGGAAATTTATATGCATTAAATGGATTAGAAAATCATAATTTTGAAGATTTTAATAAATACAAAACTATTCCTATTTTAGTTTCTAATGAAGAATTAAATAAATATATAAAAGAAAAACAATATGAAAAAAAAATAAAAATAGGTATTCATATTGATACAGGAATAAATAGATTAGGAATTCCATATAATAATATAAACCGTAAATTTTCTAGTAAAACTAACGTATATATACTTATTAGCCATTTTGCGAGTGCAGATGAATTAAGTAATTTATATAGTGAAAAACAAAATAAAAATTTTAAATCGTCTTTCAGTTTATTTAAATCAATAAAATTTAAAAGCTTATCAAATTCTGCTGGGATTATAAGAAATAAAAATTTTCATTATGACATAATTAGACCTGGAATTAGTTTATATGGTGGATATGAAAATAAAAAATTGAAAAATATGTTACCTATTAATACAGTTATCAAATTAAAGGCAAAAATACTACAAATCAAATATATAAATAAAAATGAATTTGTTGGATATAATCAGACATATAAAACGAAAAAGAAAACTAAAGTAGCAATATTAGGTATTGGTTATGGAGATGGTGTTCATAGAATTTTAAGTAATAATGGCTATGTATTCTTTAAAAAACAAAAATTCAAAATAATAGGAAGAATATCTATGGACAGTATGACAGTAAACATAACTAATAGTAAATACAAATTATCATCAGGAATGTATATGGAATTAATTAATTATGAAAATGATATAGAAAAAATTGCAACAAAATGTAACACTATTAGCAGAGAAATATTAACATCTATTTCACAACGAGTTAAAAGAATTTATATTTAAATTTATCTATGTTGAAATTATTTAAAAATATAATAATATTAATACCGATAGTTTTTTTGATATTTTTTATTTATAAGACTAAAGATTTAAAATTAGATGCTTCTTCAGATACATTGATTTTAAAAGATGATAAAACTTTTAAATATTTTGAATATTATAATGATATTTTTCCTTCAAGAAATTTTTTAGTACTTGCTATAAAAGATGATAAGAAAATTGATAAAATTTATATAGAAAATATAAATATAATAAAAAAACAAATAGAAGAAATTACAGGTGTTGAATCTACATTTTCTATTGTTGATGCCCCAATATTATTATTAAATAATTTAAAAATTTCTGATCTTGCAAATCAAAATATTGAAAATATCAATAATACTAAACTCGATCTAAATAAAATATTAAAAGAATTTTCTTCTAGTCCAATTTTTAAAAATCAAATTATTAATGAAGAAATGAATTTATCTTCAATTTTAATTTATATTAAAAAAAATAAAAATTTAGAAAATCTAAAAAATGAAATTAAAATAAATAAAGATTCTTTATTGAATAAAAAATATCTCAAAGAAAAAGAAAACAATAATAATGTTAAAGAAAAACTTATTGAAGATATAAGAATGATTATTAATAATCAAGATAACGAATATACATATTTTTTAGGTGGTATTGATATGATATCAAGTGACACAATTAATTTTGTCAAAAAAGACATTATAAACTTTAGTATTGCTGTATTAATTTTCATAATAATAATATTATTCATTATTTATAGGGAGTTAAAATGGGTAATAATTCCATTATTTTCTACACTTTATGCAGTTTTAACAATGACTGGTATGGTCGGTCTACTTAATTGGGAAATAACAGCTATCTCATCAAATTTTATTTCTTTAATGCTAATTTTATCAATATCTATGAATATTCATATTATAAATCATTATAAAATAAATTACTCTTATTATAAAAATAACCAATTAAAAAAAACAATTAAAAATATGTTTTGGCCATGTTTTTATACAGCTTTAACTACAGTTGTAGCTTTTGGTTCATTATTATTTTCTAATATAAAGCCAATAATTGATTTTGGGAATATTATGATATTTTCATTAATTATTACACTGATTACTTCTTTTACAATCTTACCTTTAATGATTTACTATTTTCCAAGAATTAATATAGAAAAAAATCATCCATTCAAAATTCTTAATACTTTTTATAAATTTTCTATAAAGTATTCGAATAAAATATTAATAACCAATATATTAATTTTCTCAATTAGTATTATTGGTATGTATAAGTTAAATGTAGAAAATAGTTTCATAAATTATTTTAAATCTAATACAGAAATTCACAAAGGTATGAAAATAATTGACAAGGAGCTTGGTGGGACAACTCCTCTTGATATAATAATAAAATTTGATGATATACAAGATGAATATATAGATACTAGTCCAATTGACTCTGAAATAGATGAAGATTTTGACATAGTAGAAGATTTAGATTTTACTGAAAATTTGTTTGATGACTCTCAAACAAATAACTCATGGTTTACTGAAGATAAAATAAATTCAATTAAAGCAATTCATAAATATTTAGAATCAAAAAAAGAAATTGGAAAAGTTCAATCTCTATATTCATTAATTGATATGGCTGAATTAATAAATAAAAATCAGTTATCAATATTTGAGCTATCAATTTTATATAATGAAATTCCAGAAAATTATAAAGATTTATTGTTAAATCCATATCTTTCAATAGATGAAAATATGATTAAAATTAACGCAAGAATAAAAGATTCAAATGAAATCAATAGAAATAATTTAATAAAAGAAATTAAAAATCATATTGAGAACAATTTCACAAATGTTAAGGATTTTGAGGTTAATGGATTACTTGTTCTTTATAACAATATGTTACAATCTTTATTTAGTTCGCAAATTAAGTCTTTTGGAATAATCTTAATTTCTATTTTTATAATGTTTCTGATTTTATTTGGTTCTATAAAACTAAGTATAATGGGAATAATACCAAATATAATTGCATCATCATTTATATTAGGAATTATAGGACTATATGGAATACCTCTAGACATAATGACCATAACTATAGCTGCAATTACTATTGGAATTGCTGTAGATAATACAATTCATTACATATATAGAATAAAAGAAGGTCATAAAAAAAATATATCTATTAATGAATTAATTAAAAAAACACAAAATAATGTAGGTAATGCAGTTTTGACAACTTCATTGACAATAGCTTTTGGTTTTTCTGTTTTATGTTTATCAAATTTTATACCAACTATATTATTTGGTACATTTACCGCTTTAGCTATGATAATAGCTATGATAGGAGTATTAATAACATTGCCTTCAATAATAAATAAATATTTATATGTTAATAACTAACTTAATTTTTCCATATGATTATATTTTATTAACAATTATTTTAATCATAGTAATTTTTTCATTTTGGAAAGGTTTTATACAATCAATATTAGGATTACTTACATGGATAGGATCTATTTTAATTACTATTTATATTTATGAAAGTTTATCTAATTTTATAACAAAACAATTATTAAACTTTGATATTTTCAAAAATTATGAATATTTAACAAATGTTGCTAGTATAATAGTATCAATACCAATTATTTTTTTAATATCATTATTTATTTTAAAAAAAATAAGAAAATTCTTAAGCTCTGATCTAGATAAACAAATACTAGGAATTATTTTAGATAAAATATTTGGTTTTTTTTATGGAATAATCTTTTCATATATTATTATTACTACAATATTGATTTTATTAAATAGGTTTAACTTCGAAAATACTAGTGATTGGTTAAATAACAATTCTAATATTTTCTTATATATAAATAACTTTAATCAGAATAATATTTATTTGATTCAACCTATTGAAAATTTAAATGAATAGCTAAACGTAAGGATTTTTAACTGATGTAAAAATAATATTTGATTTTTTATTAATTATATTAAAATAAAGATTAAAATTATTTATTAAATATTTTTTATAATGTGCTTTTATTTTTTTAGGATAATTGCAAAATATTTTTATAGTCAAAGGATTTGTATTAACTTGTAAAGCATATTTAAAATTTACACTTTTATTTTCAATAAGCGGATGTTTGTTTTCATTAACAGCATGTTTTAACCATTTATTAATTTTGCTAGTAGATAAGTTTAAATAATCATTTAATAGTAAATTATGTATATAATCTAATGTTTTATGGACAGATTTGATTTGAAAGGCAGAAATAAAAAAAATTTTTATATTTTTGATTTCACTAAGCGATTTTGAAACTCTTTGAGTTACATTATTCATATATTCAGTTTTTTCATTAATTAAATCAAACTTATTATAAATTAAAATTAAATATTTTGACTTATTAGAAACTAATTTTATTATTCTTTTATCTTGGCGGTCAATACCTTCAAAAGAATCAACTATAATTAGTGAAACATCAATATTATGCATATTAGATAACGATTTTTTGATTGCAAAATAATTAATACTTTTATTTTTGATATTTGATTTTTTACCAATTCCAGCAGTATCTATTATTTTTATAATTTTTTTTTTATATTTTAAAAAATCTATAACAAAATCAGAAGTTGTATTTGCTTTAGAACTAGTAAAAGCACGCTCATAACCAAGAAAAGTATTTAATAGTGTGCTTTTACCAACATTTGGTTTTCCAAAAATTGCAATAGAATAATCAAAAGTATTTTTTTTATTATTATAATTTAATTTTAATAATGATTTTAGTTCTTTAAAACCATAATTATGAGCGCAAGAAATATATGCAATTTTAGAAATTCCATATTTTAAAAAATCAGCATTAAAGTTTTTATTTGTATTATCAAATTTATTTACAACAAGAATTATATCTTTATTATACTTGCGAAGAAAATTAATATTAAATTTATCAATTTCATTATAATCTTCTTTAAAATCAATTACATATAAAAAAGTATTATTACCCTTAAAAAATTTATTAATTGATGAGTTAATTAAATTAAAATTTTTATCGTTATTAATTATAATACCTGGAGTATCATAAATATATGAAGAAGTTTCATTAATTAGTTCTTCGTGCCAATCGCGAGTAGTTCCGCTATCTTTATGAACAATATTAATATTTGATGATGTTAAAATATTAAAAATAGAAGATTTTCCTACATTGGGCTTGCCTATTAATAAATAATTCATTGAGAAAAAAAAGTATAAATATTATTTTCTTGTGTTGCAGTAATTAAATTATCAACAATTCTTATGTTTGATATATTTTTAATACCTAGTTTGTCATTTTGAATAATATTTCCATTTAATAAATTAATTTCAATATAATGACCACTTTTAAAAAAAATAAGTGCTGAATTATTATTAGATATAATTTCAATTATAATATCATTCACATCAATAATATCTTTAATAGAAGATTCCCAAAATAACTTCTTATTTAAAATATTATATGCTTTTAAAAATCCATCATTGTTAAAAGTTATTAATGCATTTTTATAGAATTTAAATGAATTTACATTCTTTATTTTTTCTAAATTAAGTATTAAATTATCATTAGTAGTATCAATAGTAGATAAATATTTTTTTTGATCAAAATAAACCAAAAAATTTTTATAATTATATAATTTATCATTAGAATTATTAATTGAAGTTTTAAATTTAATTTTCGTAAAAGAACTATATTTTTTTTCACCAAAGATTGTATCTACCTCTCCAACAGCCTTATTAGGTAATATGAAATATAAAATATTATTAATATCAACAATATCTCCACCAGAATATTGAAGTATATTCTCACCTTCATAAATAAATTCCCAATTAATATTTCCAGTAGGATAATCAATCGATATAATTTTATTACTTGTTAAAATAATAATATTATTATTAAATATTTTAATGGGTGTCTTAATTAAATCATTAAAATTAATTTTCCAATTTATAGACCCATCTAGATTAAAACTGATGATTAAACCATTAGAATAATTAATAAAATAATTATTTTTAATATTAGCTAATGAAATAGGATATCCAAAATTTGAATTTTTATGGTCGATAATATTAAATTCAGTTTTTAAATCAAAATTTTTTAAATCATATATTCTAATATAAGATTTTTCATTAGTTGTTATAAATTTATTTTGAGAAAAAACTGATAAATAAACCTTCTTTTTAATTTCTTTATTTTTATAAAATTTTATTGATTTCAACTTATTGAGTTTAATCTTTGAATTAAAATTTAAATTAGAAGTTTTAGTATAATAATCATCATATGATTTAGAAATATAATCATAATTTAATTGATCAATATTAATATCTTTTTCTAAGATATCGTCATACAAGAAACTTTCTTGATCTTTTTTATTGAAATTCTGGATTGAATTACATGAAAATAAATAAAAAGTTAGAAATAAAAGAAATAAATTATTTATATATTTTAAATTCATAAATTATTTTAACTCTTTCTTTCAGCGAACTAGGCAGGTTATTATTCTGTGAAATTTCTTCGTATAAATTTTTCAGCTCATTATCAATTAAATTGTTATTATCTATTTCTGATTTGGCAATTAAAGTTAAAAATTTAATTTCTAATATAAATCCTTGATAATTTTCTAATTTAGGATCAATAAAAGAGATTAAATTTTCTACCTTTTCCAAAATATTTGACACCTTACCTTCATCTATCATTGATATTTTTTCTTGATTACTTAATTTATCTAAAAAATTATATGATCCATGAACTGCAATAGCAGATTTATATAGGTTGCTTAAATTATTATTATTTAACAAATTTATATATTCATCATAAGCAGATTGAGTATCATCATTTTTCAATTCAGCTTTTATTTTTTCTAATGTTGCCAATATTCCAAAAAAATTTTTTTCTTTTGATAAATTATTAATATCTTCATAAAAATTTACATCTGATTCAATTGATTTAACTTGGTTATATTCAATACTAGTCTTTAAAATTTTTTTATTTTCATAAAAAAAATATAATTGAATGGATAAAAATAAAATTATTATTAAAAAAAATGAAATTGATATTATTTTTAAATTATTTTCAATTTTTTTTTGTAAAAGTTTAAAAAAACTTTCTTTTTCTATATTTTCATTCATTGTTTTTCCATTTTATTGAGCATCCAAAGCTATTATATTGTAAAGGTGGCCCCTCATTCGTCTCAGCTATAAGTTTCATAGCTTTAAATAATTCTCTATTCATTTTATTATCATTTTTTAATACTGCTGAATCAATGCGCCCCCTATATTTAAGTATCTTTTCTTTATTAAAACCATAGATATCGGGCGTGCACACTGCTTTGTATTCTTTTGCTATTTTTTGTGATGAGTCATACAAATATGGAAATTTAAAATTAAAATTATTAGCAAATATTTTCATATTTTCATAAGAATCTTCTGGATAAGATTCTACATCGTTTGACATTATTGCTATGGTAGAAATCTCAATTTTTTTAAGCTCATTTGCTTCAAAAGCTAACCTTGATGCTATTTTTATTACGTAAGGACAATGATTACAAATAAATGCAATTACTGTGCCTTTTTTCCCTATTAAATCATCTAAATCATAATTATTTCCATCAACTGAAATAAGGTTAAAATCTGGAGCTTTCCAGTTCAATTCATTAATAGGAGCATTTACAGACATAAAATAAAAGGTATTATAATATAATGGAACTCCTATCATCAGTTAGAAATTCCCGCAATTCTAATTTATTTTTTTCTAAAAAAGAATTAAATCAAATATTAAATTGTTATTCAATAGGCGTTTCTAAAGGTAATTGGAAAGATTATGCGATTTATTTTGGAAAAAAAGAAGCTACTTTTTATATGTTTAAACACTCATTATCTTCACCAGACTGCATAATAACAAAATCAAAAAAAAATAAGAAAAAAGCTATTATTTATTATTTAACATACAATAATAAAAAAAATAGATATTCAAATAAAATTGATGATCTTATAGCATTATTACTAAGAAGTAGAATTCATATTATTTAGGTTTTATAGTTCTTGTGGCAATATATACTCCGACAGAACTAATAAAGAATCCTAGAATATCAATGAAAGTAATTACTTCATTTAAAAAAAACCAAGCCATAATAGCTGATGTTGCCGGCACAAGAAAAAATAAATTTGACGTTCTGCTAGCAGTTCCAATTTTTATTAAATACATAAGAATAGTAAAAGCACCAAAAGATATCATTAGAATTTGCCAACTCATAGAAAGTATAAAGTTTGTATTAAAATTAATATGAGGATTTTCAAATATTAACGTAATAAAGAATAAAAAAATACTAGCTCCTAAAGCTTGATAAAAATTGTTTACTATCAATGTCAATTTATTACTTAATAATTTTTGCCATAAAGTAGCTATTGTAACAGCTAATAATGCAGCAATACATGCAATTAAACTAATGATAGAGATAGATTTGCCTATATCAAAACCTAAAACTAATATGGTTCCTGTAAAACCTAAAGCAATTCCTAACCATTGGATCCAAGTTACTTGTTCTTTTAAAATTGGACCTGCAAAAATGTTAGTTAAAATTGGTTGAAGGGATACAATTAAAGCAGCTATGTTAGCAGGCAAACCTAATGATATAGAATAAAAAACACCACCTAAATAAATACCATGAAATAATATTCCAGAAACACAAGCTTCTAAAAAATAATTAATTTTAATAAATAATTTTTCTTTAAAATAGATTAATATAATCAAAAATCCAAATGAAACTATTATAAAACGAAAAGTTAAAGAAGCGAAAGGTGTAGCATTTTCAACAATAACCTTACTAGTTATAAAAGCAGATGACCAAAGTAAAATAAAAAGTATTGGTAATATTTTAGTCATTAAATCAATGAGTTATATTTAATTATTAATTGTTATTTTTTTTAAATTCTGATCTTTTTTGATGAAGAATAGGCTCCGTATAACCTGATGGTTGATTAAGACCTTTAAAAATAAGATCTTTTGCAGCATGAAAAGCTAATGTATCAAAATCTGGCCCCATAGGCTTATAATTAGAATCATTTTTATTTTGTTCATCTACTATTAGTGCCATTTTTTTTAATGAAGTCATAACCTGTGATTTTGAAACTAAATCATGTTTTAGCCAATTAGCTATAGCTTGAGATGAAATTCTACAAGTAGCTCTATCTTCCATAAGACCTATGTTATTTATGTCTGGAACTTTAGAACACCCAATACCTTGATCAATCCATCTAACTACATATCCAAGAATACCCTGAGCATTATTTTCAATTTCATTAATAATTTCAATATCTGATAAATTTTTTCTATTTAAAAGTGGAATAGTTAATAAATCATCAATACTTTCTTCAGAAACTTTTTTTAGAATATCATTTTGAACATCTTTGACATTAATAAAATGATAATGCATGGCATGAATAGTAGCTGCTGTTGGGCTTGGAACCCAAGAACAATTTGCACCTTCTTTTAGATGAGAAATTTTTTTGTCTAACATTTCAGACATTAAATCTGGCATAGCCCACATACCCTTACCTATTTGTGCTTTGCCTTGAAGACCACAACTTAAACCTATCTCAACATTACGTTTTTCATAAGCTTTTATCCATTTAGATTTTTTCATATCTCCTTTAGGTAAAAAAGGACCAAAGTGCATTGAAGTATGAATTTCATCTCCAGTTCTATCCAAAAATCCAGTATTAATGAAAGCCACTCTTGATTTTGCTGCTCTAATACATTCTTTTAAATTAACGCTTGTTCGCCTTTCTTCATCCATAATACCAACTTTAATTGTGTTAATTGGTAAATTAAGCATTTCCTCTATTTTTGAAAAAAAATGATTAGTAAAAGAAACTTCTTCAGGTCCATGCATTTTAGGCTTAACTATATAAATGGATCCTTTTATTGAATTATTATTTTCTTTTTTCTTATTTAAATCATGAAGAGCAATTAAGGATGTTATAACACCATCCATTAAACCTTCTCCAATTTCATCTCCATTTTCTAAAAGAATAGCTGAAGTTGTCATTAAATGTCCAACATTCCTTATTAGCATTAGAGATCTTGATTTTAATATACGTTGCTTTCCTTGAAGTGTTGTTATTTTAAAATCTTTATTTAATGTTCTTTTAATCTTTTTATCATTCTTTTCAAATTCAGATTCTAGAGTACCTTTCATCAGTCCTAACCAATTGCGATATGCTAAAATTTTATCATCTGCGTCTACTGTTGCAACACTGTCTTCACAGTCTAAAATTGTAGAAATTGCAGACTCTAAAATTATATCTGAAATATTTGCTGGATCTGCTTTGCCAATTGTATGATTAGGATCTATAACAATTCTAATATGTAAATTATTTTTAACTATAATTAATTCTCTTAATTCTTCTTGATGTAAAATAATACCAACTATTTGATTTTTATCTTCTATATTTGTAAATTTTTCATCATTTGTGTAAAATTTAACTTCATTATTTTCTACACTAATTTTTATTATTTCATTCCAATTAGCATTTATTAAAGGAGCTATTTTATCTAAATGTTTTTTTGAGTAAGTAATTACCTCTTCTCCTCTTTTATGATCATATTCGGGACTATTTGGCAATTCACCTAAGATATCTGTTCCATAAATTGCATCATATAAACTACCCCATCTTGCATTTACTGCATTAAGTGCATATCTTGCATTAGTTATTGGAACAACTAATTGAGGACCAGAAATATTAGAAATTTCATTGTCAACATTATCAGTATCAACTTCAAAATTATTTCCTTCTTTTACAAGATAACCTATTTTATATAAAAATTCTTCGTATTCATTCTTTGATACTGTAATTCCTATTTTTTTTTTATACCAATCATTTAAAGATGATTGTATTTCTTTTCTTTTAATTAATAAATTTTGATTAACAGGATTTAATTCGTTAATAATATTTGAAAATTTTTTCCAAAATATATCTTTATCAATATTAATATCAGGAAGAACTTCAAAATTGATGAAATCATATAAATGTTTATCAATTTTAAGTTCATAAATTGGTAACATTTGTCTCATAAAGAATTAAATAAATCTAATATATAAAAGATAGGAAAAATAAAGATTATTAGTTTAAAATACAAAAATATATATATTCCCATTATTCCCACTCAATTGTTCCAGGAGGTTTTGAAGTGAAATCAAAAAGAACTCTATTAACCCCTTTAATATTATTTATAATTCTACTTGTAATTTCTTGTATTTCTTTTTTTGAAAACATATAAAAATCAGCAGTCATACCATCTACTGACGTTACTGCTCGTAAACTGCAAGCATAATTATATGTTCTCTCATCACCCATAACACCAACAGATTTGACAGGTAATAAAGTTGCAAAAGCTTGCCAGATATTATTATAAATTTTTTTCTCTCTTAAATATTCAATAAAAATAAAATCTATGTCTTGCAGAATTGTAATCTTTTCTTTGTTTATCGTACCAGGAATCCTAATAGCTAATCCAGGACCAGGAAAAGGATGTCTTAGAAGTAGATGATTATCTATTTTTAATTTTTTTCCAACATTCCTAACTTCGTCTTTAAATAGTTCTCTTAGGGGCTCAATAACTTTGAGTTTCATCTTTTTTGGTAAGCCACCTACATTGTGATGGCTTTTGATTTTAGCTGTTGGTCCACCAAAAAAAGGTATGCTTTCAATAACATCAGGATATAAAGTACCTTGTCCTAAAAAGTTTACATTAGATATTTTTTCTGCAGCTTTTTCAAAAACTTCAATAAATGTTTTCCCAATAATTTTCCTTTTTTTTTCAGGATCAGAAATGTTTTTTAATTTTTTTAAAAAAATATTTGATGCATTTATTTTAATAAAGTTCTTACCAAATTTTGCTTTGAATATTTTTTCTACTTCATTTGATTCATTTTTTCTTAGAAGTCCATGATCTACAAATATGCTAAATAAATTTTTATTTACAGCTTTGTTTAATAGATAAGCAGTAACAGTTGAGTCTACTCCTCCAGAAAGTCCACATATTATATTTTTATCTTTAATTGTATTTCTTAATTCTTGAATTTTATTATCAATGAAATTTTGAATTTTAAATTTATTCTTTATTTTTGATATATTAAAAACAAAATTATAAATTATCTTCGTACCATAATCTGTATGAAATACCTCTGGATGAAATTGAAGACAATAAATCTTATTTTTTTTACTCTCAATTGAAGAAATTATATTATTATTAGAGAATGATGTAATAGAAAAAAGCTTTGGGATTTTTTTAATATTATCTCCATGAGACATCCAAACCTTAATCTTATTATTTTTAATTCCACTAAAAATTAAAGATTTTTTTTTGATATTTATTAAAGTATGTCCGTATTCTCTATGAATTGAACGTGTAACTTTTCCATTAAGAGTTTTAGTTATTAATTGCATTCCGTAACAAATTGAAAGAATTGGTTTTTTTAAATTTAAAATATTTGAGTTTAATTTTGGAGAATTTTTATCAAGAACAGATTTTGGACCACCAGATAAAATGAAAGCTGAAGGATTAAGGTCACTTATTAATTTATTTGTAATTTTATGATATGGATATACTAAACAAAATACTTCTAACTCTCTAATTCTTCTGGCAATAAGTTGAGTATATTGAGAGCCATAATCAATAATTAAAATATTTTCAATTTTTTTAATCATAATTTTTTAAAAGTTCTAGCAATAATGAATATTTCACTTGATTCTTTTCTTGATGATTGAGGTTTAAAATAATCTACATCTTTAAATAATATTTTTAATTGTTTAATTATTTCTTTTTCTTCTTCTCCTTTCCAAATTTTACAAATAAATGAACCATTTGGTTTTAATAATAATTTTAATTTGTTTATTATTTCATAAATTAATTGACTAATTCTTAAATGATCAGTTGACTGATGACCAGTTGTATTTGGAGCTACATCAGATAAAACTAAATCATAATTTTCTTTTAAAATATTGAAATTAAAAGTAAGAAAATTTTCTTTGAAAAAATTTATTTTTTTATGATTTATTTTGAGATCTAGCAAATCAATACTCGTGATTTTTGTCTCTTTATTTGAATTAAGAATTACTTGTGTCCAACCACCAGGGGATGAGCCAAATTCAAATATATTTTTGGAATGTTTAATTAAGTTAAATTTCTTTTCTATTTCCTCTAATTTGAAAGCAGCTCTATTAATATATCCGATTTGTTTAGCTTTTTTTACAAACTGATCTTTTTTTTGTCTTAAAACCCATGTTTTTGATTTCATAATTAACGATAAAAAATAACAAAAAATTGTTTTTTAGAAACTTTAATATATATGTCTTTTAGCAAAACTAAAATGAAAAGATCAATAATAG
>MDSW01186520.1_pt1 | contig 33503 bp, 31 predicted proteins | sample 811171 | NCBI WGS metagenome assembly MDSW01 (sample SAMN05326641, study PRJNA326480) | marine metagenome | isolation source: seawater | place: Atlantic Ocean: North West | collected 2012 | reverse complement strand
TTAAAAGTCAGACTGCATAAGACACTGGATTACGAGGTTGATGTCTTGGAACATCAGTTTAATAGGAACCATGTTGACACCCTGGCTGGCTCGGCTCGGTTTATTAGCCCCACTAAAATGACTGTATCTACTCAAGCTGATGAAGTTTTAGAATTATCTGCAGACCGGTTTTTAATTGCATCTGGTACCAAGACTTACCGTCCTGATACCGTTCCGTTTAACGGGTCAAATATACTTGACAGTGACGAGTTTCTACAGATGTCACAAATTCCTCGATCCTTGATTGTCGTTGGCGCTGGAGTAATTGGTGTAGAGTATGCAACAATGTTTTCCGCCCTAGATATACGTGTTACTTTGGTAGAACCACGCGATACATTTTTAGATTTTATTGATAGAACACTTATCAATGAATTCATGCATGAAATTCGTGATAACGGTGTTGATCTAAGGCTTGGTTCTTCAATCTCAGATGTAGAAGATATGGATGATTGCGTCGAAATAGCGCTTGAGAATGGGCGGCGTGTCCGTGCTGATATGCTTTTATTTGCGGCAGGTAGACTAGGTGCGACCGAAAAATTAGGCTTAGATAAAGCTGGTTTGGTTACTGATCACCGGGGTAGGATCAGTGTGGACCGTAATACTTATCAAACGTCGGTAAATCACATTTATGCGGCAGGGGACGTTATAGGTTTTCCATCTCTTGCATCTACTGGTTCGCAACAAGGGCGAGTTGCTGCTTGCCACGCTCTGAATGTGCCCAGTTTACCAGAAAGCCCGTGGTTCCCATATGGTATTTATTCTGTTCCTGAAATTTCGACTTGCGGAATGAGTGAGGAGGAAATTCAACAACGCAACATTCCATATGAGGTGGGTGTGGCGCGCTTTCGTGAAACCTCCAGGGGACACATAATGGGTCTAGAGCATGGAATGCTGAAAATGCTATTCTCTCTTAAAACACGACGTGTTCTTGGTGTTCAAATAGTTGGGGAAGGCGCAACAGAATTAATCCATATCGCTCAAGCGGTTTTAAATTTAAAAGGTACTGTGGATTATTTCGTTAAAAATACATTCAACTATCCAACATTGGCAGAAGCCTATAAAATAGCTGGCTTAGATGCGTTCAACAGAATGCCAATTCCAGACGAACTCAAATCTGTGAAACATTAAAAGTGATTTATGTTGATGCTGATGCTTGTCCTGTCAAAACTGAGATTGAACAGGTCGCAACACGTTTAAATGTTGTCGTGAAGATGGTTTGTAATGGTGGTATTAGACCCTCAAAAAACCCCTTAATAGATCTTGTAGTTGTAGATGCTGGACCTGATCTTGCTGATATGTGGATAGCCAATCACGCAAAAACTGGAGATGTCGTTATAACAACGGATATTCCTCTTGCTGCAAAAGTGATTCAAGCTGGAGCAACGGTTTTGAAACCTAATGGTGAACGGCTGACATCCATAAACATAGGAAATGCCCTTGCCACTCGTGATTTGATGTATGACTTAAGAGCCGCAGATCCCTTCCGTCAGAGTGGCGGTAAGGGCTTTTCTAAAAATGATCGTTCTCGGTTTCTTGGCGCTTTAGATCAGGTGCTTCGAAAATAATAACTTTTAATATCAAGTTTAGATTTAGGTTAAATTACGCCTTCTGGTAAGTCGTATTTGGACGCGATGACGTTTAAGATAAACGTTAATGCAGCAAAATGATTGGATCAAATTCTTCGATTGGTGCGTTGTGGGCTCTTTTGGCCGCACTAATATTTTCTTTTAATGACATGCTGGTGAAGTTTTTAGCGGATGATTACGCTTTGCATCAGATAGTGTTCACGCGTTCTATCGTTTCTTGCTTTCTATTGGTAACCGTTGTGGTCCCATTAGCTGGTGGATTTGGGTTGTTACGAACCAAGCGTATAAAATTACACCTTCTTAGAGCTTTATTTGTAATAGCGGCCAACTTATTTTTCTTTACTGCTTTGGCCGACCTACCATTGGCGACAGTTGTGTCTATATTTTTTGTTGCACCTTTCTTAATAACAATTTTCTCAGTCATGTTTCTTGGTGAAGTAGTTGGGATTTGGAGATGGGTAGCAATTCTTGTTGGCCTGATAGGTGTGCTATTTATAGTACGCCCGGGAACAGACACATTTACTATGACAGCTATTTTACCAATTTTAGCGGCCATATGTTATGCTGCTTTTCATATACTTACACGAAAACTTGGATCAGAGGAAAGTTTGCTGTCTTTGACTTTTTATGTCCCGCTGGTTTTTTTAGTTGTTGCTACAATAATTGGTTTAACAATTGGACATGGTAATTTTTCTGGTGGAGGAAATCGTTCACTCGAATTTCTATTTCGTCCATGGAAATGGCCTACGTGGTGGGATTTTGCTATAATGTCCTTCATTGGTCTTGGGATAACTCTAGCGGGAGCAGCAATAGCTCAGGCCTACCGAGTGGCTGAAGCCGCATTAGTTGCTCCCTTTGAATATACGGCTCTTATTTATGCTACGATCTTAGGGTATCTAATTTTTTCAGAGTGGCCAGATATTTTCAGTTGGATAGGAATGAGCTTAGTTCTTGCTTCAGGCTTAGTAATAATCTGGCGAGAGACTGTAAATGATAGTCCGAGGGTTGCACCACTTAATTCTCCACGTTAGCGATAGTGTAAACGGAGGTGGTTCATGACCATAGAAGCTGTTGTTTTTGATATTGGAAATGTGCTCATTGAATGGCATCCTGAACGCTACTTTGATCGTACAATAGGCTCAGATAAACGACGTGCCTTATTCTCTGAAGTTGATTTGCACGGTATGAATGATCGTATTGATCTAGGAGAAGGGTTTCGAGATGTCATTTATTCCGTGGCAGATGCTAATCCAAAATGGCGCGCAGAAATTCAAGATTGGCATGATAATTGGATCCAATTGGCCTCGCCATCGATTGATCATTCAGTTCGTTTGTTGAGGGCACTTCGCTCTTCGGGCATGCCTGTCTTTTCGCTAACTAATTTTGGTATCGAGAGCTTTGCATATGCTCAAAAGAATTATGACTTCTTGAAGGAGTTTGATCGTGATTATGTTTCGGGCCATCTGCGAGTGATCAAACCCGATCCTAAAATCTATGAAATTCTAGAGAAGGATTGTGGTATTGAACCGAGCAAACTTCTTTTTACTGATGATCGAGCTGATAATATAGAAATGGCCAAAAGCCGGGGTTGGCAGACACATTTGTTCGAAGGTGCCCAAAGCTGGGCTGACCGATTAATGTCCGCCAACCTGCTTAAAGCGGAGCAAGCCCAATGACGCCTGCTTTAATTTCCTTCACAGAGGGCGAAGTGGGGTTAGACTGGCTCATGTTGGTTGAATACCTAATCAAGGGCCATCAACATAATAAGGCAGAGATAGAGGACCTTTTCTTATATCGGGGTTCGGATACTTTGTTAAGTCGATCAGCATGGATAGATGGAATGGGTTTGCTTACCAAAACAGCAACAGTGTTCCCAAAAAATAAAAAATCAGGACTGCCTATGATAGGTGGTGGGGTAATGCTATTTGATGATGTTAATGGGCAATTAGAGGCCGTCATTGATTTTTCTTTAATTACTAAATGGAAAACGGCTGGTGATAGTTTGGTAGCGGCTCTAGCATTGGCCCCAGCTACAGCCAAAGAGATTCTAATCGTTGGTGCTGGTACCGTTGGGTACTCATTATTTGAGGCGTTCAGTGCGGGATTTCCACATGCTAATTTTATAATCTGGAATCGAAGTCAGATTGCAGCACATACTTTTGCTAAAAAAACTGGTGCGAAAGTGGCGTTTGATCTGGAAATGGCCGTAAAGGAAGCTGATATTATTTTAACATGTACGATGACGATGGACCCTATTCTGAAAGGTGATTGGTTAGGTCCTGGTCAACACGTAAATATGATTGGCGCTTATCGCCCTGACATGCGTGAGGCTGATGATTTAGCTCTTCAAAAATCATTAGTTTTTGTAGATAGTTTTGAAACAACTTTAGGGCACATAGGTGAATTAAAAATCCCGTTGGAAAGTGGTGCAATATCACGAGGGCATGTTCGCGCTGATTATTACGACCTCAAATCTTTTAAGTCCGGGCCTAATGATATCACAATTTTTAAAAATGGAGGTGGCGCACATCTCGATTTGATGACTGCCCGCTATATCTTGGACCACTGGAAAAACTGAAAAAGTCACTTATCATTTTCCTAATGTATAACAAATTATTCACCATGGCGTGATAACACAAAATCATGAATTACTTCATAAAAAGGACCGTTAGCATTTTCTTCAGAAATTCGTTTTGGGTCATCAATAAAATCAAATTTTGCCATTAGACTCTCTTTCACGCCAAAGACGGCATCAGAATTAATATAATCGTCGTCAGGATCAAATATATGTGTAACTAGAGTGTCAAATCCCTTTGCTTCTAAAATATAGTGTAGATGAGCGGGCCTAAAGGGGTGTCTTCCGAGTTTAGCCAACAGCTGTCCAACTGGTCCATCATCAGGAATTGGATAAAATCTGGGCTTTGCCCCCCAAAAATGATACTTGCCATTAGTACCGGTACGAAACACTCCGCGTAAATTAAAGTCTGGCTGAATACCTTTTTGTTGGACGTCATAGAACCCATCATCATTGGTTTGCCAAACATCGATTTTGACCTGATTAATTGGCTTTCCATCTGTGTCTGAAATATTTCCCTTGATAAGCATTGGATGGCCTTTACCATCCAAGCAAATATTGTCCCCCATCATCTTTTCAGGCACGTCAGGGACATGAAATGGACCTAAAACTGTGCTTTCAGAAGCGCCGGATGGTTTACGGTTGTTGATTGCATCCACTAACATAGAAACGCCCATGATATCGCTTAACAAGATAAACTCTTGTCGCCAATCATCAGATTTGTGACCTGTTTGAGTAAGGAATTGTATTGCTTGGAACCATTCTTCTTGTGTAGGCTCGATCTCCTTTACTGCTGCATGCATATGGCGTGTAATTGTACTAATAACTTTTGCCAATCGTGGGTCAGTGGAGTCTGCTATTCGCGCAATGACGACATCTGCTGAGTTTTCTTCGGTGAAATAACCCAAATTTTCTTCGTTCATAACTACTCCCTATTTTGCTAGGATTTGATTAAGGACTCGTTTGATTTCATCTTTGGGTTTGTCGGCTATGGTTTTACTGCGCCAACATACATGCTGATCAGGACGGGTCAAAATACAGCCTGAATCTGTAACCTCTCGAGCCAGTGCCCACGAGCCAGTATGGTCAACATATTCCTGGCGTGGACCAATAACATGGACATTAATTATTATTCCAAATTCATTGGATAATTCTTTTGCCGCAGTGGCCCATGGTTCACCACCTAGTCCTGTGAAGAGAGAGAAAGTGCCGCCTCCAGCTAGATCTAGCGTGGAGTGTTTTCTGCCTGACGCGTCAAAAACCCAAGCATGTGGGAGGCGTGCACCAGGCCATGTTGTAGGTTGATAGTGCAATACTGCGTCTTTTTCAAAACTTGGTTCTAATTGACCGTCACACACTATTGCGCTGGAAGAATAGCGCTGGTTCATTTCAATTCCGTGCGCGTCAAACTCGTAACGTTTAAACGCAATAGCTTTGTTCAATGCGTCGCGCTGCACCTCGGCCTGAGCATCCGTACCGCAACGTGCATCCATGTTGGATTTGATCAATTCATAGTCGGTTCCACCAGTCATGCCCAAAGCTTCAAAAATTGGGCCAAATTCAGAAATTGACTGATTGGCCCTCGTAACAACTTGCTTAGCAATTGGTGCACGTTCCGTATCGTATGTCTCAAGCAAGGCTGAACCTGCTTGATTTTTTAATACGATTGCTAGTTTCCAGCATAGATTAAAAGCATCCTGGATCGATGTGTTGGAGCCCAGCCCGTTTGAAGGAGGATGGCGATGCGCAGCGTCGCCCATTATAAAAACGCGTCCTTTGCTCATCTTTGTTGCATACGCGTTATTTACGGTCCAAGTGTTAGCACTTAGCAATTCAATTTCTAATTTGGGATCACCAACTAGTTGACGTGCGACCTCTGTTGCCATTGCCTCGTCGACGTTAGGGGCTGGTTGGGTTACGTCATAACCCCAAACAATGAGCCATTCGTTCCAGGGGCGGATCATACGCACCAATCCCATGCCAATTCCACCTACATCCGCACCAGGCTGCATTACCCAATATAGAACCGATGGCCGATGTGCGACATATTTGGACAGATCTGCACGAAACAATATATTCATAGATCCGCCCACTCCCATTTTACCTTCGATTGGAAGGTTTTCGTTCTCTGTCACGAGTGAGTTTCCACCGTCCGCACCAATCAGATATTTAGATCTAATTTTCACTTCTTTTCCTGTTAATCGATCTAGACAAATCGTTGTCACACCTTCAGCATCCTGTTCGTGTTTTTTGTACTCCATGCTCATGCGTGCTCTAGTGCCACGTTTGCAGGCGGTCGTGAATAACAATGGCTCCATGAAAGTCTGTGGAAGGTCATTCATGAAAGTTGGGCTGCTAAGTAAATGCTCTGCTTTAGACAACGGATGTGTCCCCCAACTGTTCATGCGTCCAATCTCTTCGCCTGCAAGGCTTTCACAGAAAACATTTTCGCCCATCAAATCCTGTTCGGTAGCGTGCAGATATGCCTCTGCTTCAACCTCATGACCAAGATCGCGTAAGACTTCCATTGTCCGCTGATTAGTAATGTGTGCTCTTGGTGTATTTGCAAGCCAATGGTAACGGTTGATCATCATATTCTCGATGCCATAGGTGGAAAGCAGAGCTCCAGAGGCTGCGCCAGCTGGACCTGTACCAATTATTAGAACTGCAGTTGTGATGTCTGCCATGGTAATTCCTTCAAATTTTAGAGTTCAAAACTCTTCTCGCTTAAACTTGTTGACCAAATTTTTTTGAGCACTGCTCCTGGATTTAAAAACTTGTAGTTTCGGTATTTGAATATCTAACTACCCGACTGGTTCATAAGTCAATCTCCAAAACCCCATTTGGATCTGCCGCTCTACTTTGGCATAAAATGACATTGTTTTCACGCTGCTTTTTTGAAAGTACGAAGTCTCGATGTTCAACCTCGCCAGACACTATTCCACATTTGCATACCCCACAGATCCCATCTGAGCATTTTAAATCAATGTGGATCCCATTTTCTATGAGTATGTCGGTAGCTGTCTTGTTGGCAGGGATATGAAATTTCTTTCCTGATCGGGCCAGCTTAAGTGTAAAGTCGTGGTTTTTGTAATCTGGTAACTCAGGTACTGAGAAATATTCGAGGTGTTGCGCTTCTTCAGGAAAACCTTGTTGGGCTGCGGCCTCCAGCACAGACATCATGTAAGGCTCTGGCCCACAGGTGTATACATGCCAACCTTTGGTGTAACCTGATAAAATTACTTCAAGGTCAGCTCGACTTCCCTGGTCTGTGATGTGAAGGTGAACCTTATCTGCCCAAGGTACTGTTTTTAGATCTTCTAAATAGCCAGCATTTTCCAGTTTTGAGGCAGAATAGTGAAATTCAAATTCGAAACCTTTAGTATGACATTCATGTGCAAATGCGATCATTGGTGTTACACCGATACCCCCACCCATAAAAAAGTGTTTTTTTGCATTTTTAACCAAAGGAAAATGGTTGATCGGTTTAGATATAAAAATCTTACGCCCTTTAGTGAAAATTCGATGCATCAGTTTAGATCCACCACGCCCCTCTTCCTCTCGAAGGACCCCAATCTGGTATTTTGTTCGGTCCAAAGGATCGCCTGACATAGAATATTGACGAAAAAATTCTGGAGCCACCACAACGTCTAGATGAGCGCCTGCACTCCATTTTGGAAGTGGTTTGCCATCAAGTGGACTGAGTTCATATTTAGTTACATCAGAAGTCATATTTTCAGCTTTTGTGATTTCTACTCTAATCACTGGTGCTTCATTGTCGTTACTATATTCATGGGCAAGATTGCTGGTTAGTCCACGGTCAATGCGAGCCTGATACTCTTTTGCTGTTATCATTGCCTGATAAGCTTCAATCCCTTTTTCTCTATCCATTGGAAAAGGAAACGGCCAAGGATGTGGTGCAAGATTTGCAGGGTATACGGCAAGGGTTTGATCTTCATATTTTAGATCTAAATCAGTCTGTAATTCACGATAATTTACTGGATCCGTTTCTTGGTTGACCATATCAAAGCCGCCGCGCTTGTTTGCAACCATATCCCACCACCAACGTTTTTTGGGATTAATTCTCCCATTTCCAAGGAGATCGTCTGCTTTGGCCAAAGGACCTGCCATTGATGGTACATTCATAGCGATCCATCGAAGTGGTCGTTCGTGTTGAAGTCCCTCCATATTCCACGGGCAAGTTTTCATACACCGTCCACACATTGCACCACCCTTTTGTGTTATGCGGTAAGAGGTACATTTCTGGCTGTCGGATTTCCAAATTTCATATCCATTGAACATCAATTTTGGACCTGCTGTTATTGCTCCAGCGGGACATTCTCGAGCGCATTTATTGCATGATTCACAAAAGGCTTGCATGCCAAAATCAATTGGTTTGTCATGCGTCATTGGCATATCAGTAGTGACAACACCTGATTTTAGTCGAGGCCCGAGAAAAGGGTTAACGATCACTTCACCAATTCTACTTACCTCGCCAAGACCGGACAAAAGAGCCAGAGGAGGCTGTAAAACTTCTCCATCTAAGCTCGAATGTACTCGAGCAGAAAAGCCCAAATTTCTTATTTGCTTTGCTACAACCCCACCTAACAGTGAGCATCTTAGATAAGCGCGCATTGATTGAGTTACCGAAATCCAGTCATCGCCAGATGACCCTTCGGTCGTATCAAAGCCTTGGTCCACGACCATGCTTATCGCATTGTTGTGAGTAGGATTGATAGGTTGTCCTAAAGCATCATGACTGTACCAGGCCCACTCAGGACAACGTGAAATACCAACTGCGTCTAAACCTAAAAAATAACAAGCAGCTTTAATCCCGTCAGCATTCTTTTGTTTATCATTGGCAGCATTACTTTTAGTATCAGCGCTCACACCATCTTGCAGTAGAACAAATGCACCTAATGGTCTACGAACAGCACGGCTCATTGGCGCTTTCTGAGCAAAGTGTCCGTTTGTAGCAGCTTGTTGATTTGCCTTGCCCATATCGCCAAATTGTGATCGCGCAAACATATCAGTGCGTTTAGGTACTCTCGCGACTCGCTTTTCATCTATGAGAGTGGTCGGCCTATCTACACGTTTTAATTTTTCAAATGGATAGGCTCCATCAGCATAATTTCTTGTCGAATAAGGATCTAAAGTTATAGCATTTTTTGGACTGTCTTTTCCAAGTTTCCAAGATAGTCCACTGGTCAGGGATTTAGGCTGTTTTCGTAAGGAAACCAGTGGCTTGTCAGTAGCCATTTTGAAATTAGTAGTTACGGCAGAGATTTGAAATCGATTACTAACAAAAGGGTTTATAAGTTCACCATCTTCAACTGACGCCAGTCCTGCTGCGACTGCCAACCTATTTAAGTCTACATCACTAGATGAGCATGTGTGGGCTTTAGCATCATAGCCTAGAACGCGAAGGTAGCTGGCGATAATAATTGCTGTTTCAGCACCCAGTAATGATGCGCGGTGGGGTTGAGCATCAGAAATCCACTCATAACCTGGCTCTTCTGCATTAGGATTGCGATGATAGTCATATAAAAGTGTTAGTGCATGAGTATGCCCCTCAATAGTGCGCGGTGGCGCGTTCATACTTTCTTTAAGATCTGCCATGATGACATCAATGCCTGAGGCCAAGGTTTTTGTTTGCTTGTATTTTAACTCTTGAGACAGACGATCAATTTCAGGGTTCCGAATTGGTTTATCTAGTAGCATTTTTTTGTCAAAAATACTGATACCAGCCATTGGTGCATCTTGGAAGTAAGCAAAAGACTTAATGTGCTTTGCACGTTCTATTAAGTCCTTTGGACAATTTGCTATTTCTTTGTTTATTAACCCGTCACGAATTGCATCTAACATTGCCTGATAGTCTGCCATTGCATTCACTAATGATTGAGGAGAAGTACGGGATTTAAAACTCACTGGTATCATCGGTGGCACATCGGACAAATCCACGGATTGATCTTCTCGTAGTAGTTTTTCGCATGGGAAGGGTCCTAAATGGAAAGGGCGTTTTCGTGTCGAAAATAATCGAATGTTCATTTTATTCTACCTTGCTACATGCTGAATTAGAAAATGGCAGCTAGTCACGTTTGCAAAAGTACGCCCAAAAATCTTATTAATGTCAAACGTGAATTTCACTAGTTATACACTTCGATGGATTTCTTTTTAAAGAACTCGCAATATAGTTCGAAAAGCCTAATTACTAATAAAATAAAAAAGGAGTAAAAGAATGTCTATAAGACCGGCAATTTCAACTAGTATTGCGCAACCTAAACTGGAAGGAGCAGGCGTTCACCTTCATCGTGCTTTTGGGTTTCAGGAACCACAAAAACATGACCCTTTTTTATTATTTGATGATTTTCGCAATGAATTTCCTGAGTCTTATGAAGCAGGGTTTCCCTGGCATCCCCATCGTGGCATTGAAACCATTACATATGTTTTGACGGGGTCAGTAGATCACAAAGATAGCCTGGGTAATAGTGGTACACTGGGAGCAGGAGATGTTCAGTGGATGACTGCTGGTTCTGGTATTATGCATCAAGAAATGCCCACTGGGAATTTGCAAGGGCAGATGCATGGATTCCAACTTTGGGCCAACTTGCCTGGTAGCATTAAGATGACATCACCTCGATACCAAGATGTTAAAGGCAAAGAGATACCGGAAATTACAGATGATGATGGTACTATAGTTCGTGTGATTACAGGAAAGTTTTGGGGCCAACACGGCCCCGTTGACGGAATAGCTGCAGATCCACTTTATTTGGATATCTGTGTTCCTGCCGGTCAATTTAAAAGATTTAAAGTCGATACTTATCGAAATACTTTTGCTTATATTTTTCAGGGCTCTGGAAAATTTGTGGATGCATCAAATCCGAAAGGTGTGTTACTCGAAAAAGAAGTTATGGGCCAAGAACTAAATATTCGTGATATGTCTGGAAATCGGACTTTAGTCCAGTTTGGTACGGGTGACGAAATAGTGGTTAGAGCTGGACCTCAGGGCTTACGTTTTTTGCTTGTTGCCGGGACACCAATCCAGGAACCTGTGGCTTGGCATGGACCAATAGTTATGAACACCAGAGAAGAATTGCATCAGGCATTTGATGATCTACAAAACAATCGTTTTACAATGCCTCATGATCATTAGATTACGGAGAGAAAAATGGGATTGTTACAAGATGGAAAATGGGTTGACCAATGGTATGATACAAGCGCAACGGGTGGCCATTTTGTGCGTAAAGCACCACAATTCCGGAACTGGATAACGGTAGATGGAAATGCGGGACCAAGTGGTAATGATGGCTTCAAAGCCGAAATAGGGCGCTATCATCTTTATATATCTCATGCCTGCCCTTGGGCGCATAGGACCGCAATTTTTAGGTATTTAAAAAAATTAGATAGTATGATTTCAATCTCTGTTGTCCATTGGCACATGGCAGAGAGTGGTTGGACGTTTGATCCCGCAGAGGGGGTGATCTCTGATTCAGTTAATGGAGCACAAGCAGTGCATCAGATTTACACAAAAGCTGTATCGAACTACTCTGGTCGAGTAACTGTTCCAGTTCTTTGGGACAAAAAAACTAATACTATAGTTTCAAATGAGTCGTCTGAAATTATCAGGATGTTTAATTCTGCTTTTGATCAGGTTGGAGCTGCCCCAGGTGATTATTATCCTGAGGCTTTAAGGTCAAAAATAGATAGTCTAAATGAGAGAATTTATAACACATTGAATAATGGTGTTTATCGGTGTGGTTTTGCCACGACACAAAAGGCTTATGAAGAGGTGGTAGAGCCACTTTTTGCTACTTTGGATTGGCTCGAAAAAATACTCGCTATTAATCGATATCTTGTAGGAGAAAAAATTACTGAAGCTGATTGGCGATTATTTACTACATTGATCCGTTTTGACGCTGTTTATTTTGGACATTTCAAATGCAACGTGCGTCGAATAGCTGATTACCCTAATTTGTCGAATTATCTTCGTGACCTGTATCAATACCCTGGCATAGCTAAGACGGTAAATATGGATCACATAAAAAACCATTATTATGGAAGCCATGAAACAATAAATCCTTCAGGAATTGTACCTGTTGGCCCGGACATGCATTTCATGGAGCCCCATAATCGAGGATGAAGCTGGAAGTATTCAGAAAGCAATAAGGAAAAATCCTGATATTATTCTCAATTTTATTAATCAATCTAATTGCTCAAGAAATGCGGCTACACAAATTCTGAAAGATAAATTATTTGCGGTCGTAACATAGCGAGGCTATGCGCATTACATGAATTTAATTGATGTTTATTCTAATGCGGTTTCATCAGGAAGCCTTCAAGCTGACAGAGCTCAAGAAATTATTTTGTCAGAGTTGCAGCGATTGTTTTCTGCTTTGAGTATACCTCGCCGCAAATTTTGGTTCAAAAAACCACAGACGGCGCCTAAAGGTATATACATTTGGGGTGGAGTTGGATGTGGAAAATCTATGCTCATGGATATGTTTGCTCGAGGTTTAATTGAAAAAGTTCGACGAGTTCATTTCCATGCTTTCATGCAAGAGGTACATGCTGGGATCGCAGAAGCAAAATCAAAGGGTGTAGTCGACGCTATTAAACCAGTTGCTCGGAAAATGTCTGTTGGAATTCAATGCCTAGCATTCGATGAAATGCAAATTACAGATATCGCAGATGCCATGCTTGTTGGTCGGCTTTTTGAAGCTCTTTTTTCTTCTGGAGTTACGATAGTTGCCACTTCAAATCGCCATCCTAATGATCTTTATAAGGACGGCCTAAATAGACAGTTGTTTTTGCCGTTTATCGATATGTTGAAAGAAAAAATGGTGGTTCGTGAGTTGGCATCAACTACGGACTACCGGCAAAACCGAATGCTTGGGCAGAAAATTTATTTCAGCCCTTTGGGGATCAAAGCTACGACTGATATGGATGAGCTTTGGCTGCAATTAGCTGGGGGACCAGGTCAACTTTTGAGCTTAGAAGTGAAATCTCGCCAAGTTCATATACCAAGTTTTAGAAATGGAATTGCCCGTATTTCATTTTCTGAACTTTGTGGTCAGCCTCTTGGAGCGGCGGACTATCTAGCTTTGACTTCTGAGATCAAAGTTCTAATGCTTGATGATATTCCATCTCTGAGCCGTGATAATTCCAGTGAAGCTAAACGCTTTGTCACGTTAATAGACACAGTTTATGAGGCTCATATAGGTTTTATAGCGTCTGCTGCTGCTCCTCCTGAACAATTATACCTTGAAGGAATAGGCAGCTTTGAGTTTGAGAGAACAGCTTCTCGGTTGCGCGAAATGCAATCAAATGATTGGAACTAAAGCTGACTAATTTAATATTTTGCAATTGTTTAATATGTATTTTTGTTTTCTCGCAAAACATGGCCAGCTAGATACAGCGACCCGCAGATCAGTATGCGAGAACCGGGATAAAGCTCAGATAAATTTTTTAAGATTTGGTTAATATTTTTCCCTTGAAAGCATGTCAAACCGAAGCCATTGCCGACTTCCATTAACTCAATTTCTGATATGGCATTTGGAACATCTGGAATTGACAGAGCAGTCAAAGATTTACAGTGTTTTGAAATAGGTTTTAAAAAACCTTCAACCTCTTTAGTGTTAATCATGCCACATATGATGTGCGTATCGCGCTTTGGCAGGCTTTCTAATGTAGCAGCAATTGCTCGCCCAGCTGCGGGGTTATGCCCCCCATCTAACCAGATATCATTATGAGGCAGAGTATCAACTAATGAGCCAGTTTGAAGTCGTTCCATGCGGGCAGGCCATATGGCATCAGTTACCGCACCGGTACAATTAATTTTGTTCATTTTCAAACATCGCAAAGTTGCAATTGCAGCTCCTGCATTTTCTATTTGGTGGGGGCCTGGAAGAGAGGGGAGCGGTAAATCTAAGCGACCATTTTCATCCTGATATATCAAATTTCCAGCTTCAACATCCACGTGCCAATCTTGGCCATGAATTAACAAAGTTGCACCAACTTTAGCTGCCTGCTTTTCAATTATCTCACGTGCTTCGTCGTGTTGTGGGCCGATGATGGCAGTAACGCCTTGCTTTAAAATACCAGCTTTTTCATATGCAATTTTTGCAATCGTATCACCTAAAAATTGTTGATGGTCCAAATCAATCGGTGTGATAATGCAGGCCGCAGGTTTATTAACAACATTTGTTGCATCAAGTCGGCCACCCAATCCCACTTCAAGAATAGTATAATCAGCAGATACCTGTGAGAAGGCTCGCAGCGCAGCGCATGTGGTGATCTCAAAATAGGTTATATTTTGACCATTGTTAGCTTCATAACAGGTATCAAGCTGTTGGGTTAAGGCTTCTTCAGTAATTAATTTGCCGGCTATTCGAATGCGTTCGTGGAATTTGGCTAAGTGAGGAGAGGTGTAAGCATGCACTAATTTTCCTGTGGCTTCCAAACCGGCACGGATCATAGCCTGCGTGCTGCCTTTGCCATTTGTTCCTGCAATATGAATAACGGGTGGCAGAGATAACTGGGGATTACCTAAATATTTTAAAAGCAACAAAACTCGGTCCAACGTCAAATCAATGACTTTGGGATGAAGATCCATCATCCGCTCTAGGATGTGGTCCGATGGATTTGATGTCACGTCAGTTTATCCGCGTTGATCGATTTTTCTTCTGGTAAGGGTTTCGGCAGGTTCCCTTTTATAGCGGGTGATTTCTTCAATAAAATTCGTATTATTGTTATTAACTCTTCACGCATTTGTTTGCGATGGGTCACCCGGTCTAGCATGCCATGATCCAATAAATATTCAGCGCGTTGAAAGCCTTCAGGTAATTTTTCACGAATAGTTTGTTCAATTACCCTTTGGCCTGCGAAGCAGATTAGAGCATTGGGTTCAGCGATATGTACGTCACCAAGCATGGCATAGGATGCAGTAACGCCACCGGTAGTCGGGTGGGTAAGCACCACGATATAGGGTAGATTTGCTTCTTTCAGCATTTGGACAGCAATTGTAGTCCGTGGCATTTGCATAAGAGACAAAATGCCTTCCTGCATTCGTGCACCTCCAGCAGCTGAAAATAGTATCAATGGTCTTTTTAATTCAACGGCTCTTTGTGCTGCAGCAATTATTGCGTTGCCAACATGCATACCCATAGATCCGCCCATAAATGAGAAATCTTGGCAGGCTGCGATTATGCCTGTATTGCCAATCTCACCTTCAGCTATCAACATGGCTTCTGTTTCACCAGTTTTTTTCTGAGCCGCTTTTAATCGGTCAGGGTATTTTTTTTGGTCACGAAACTTAAGAGGATCAACGATTGGCTTTGGGACTTTGACGTCAATAAAAATACCTCCATCAAACAGTGCTTCTAGCCTTGAACGAGGACTAATTGCCATATGATGGTCGCATTGTGTACAAACATTTAAATTGTCAGAAAGTTCACGGTGAAACAACATCGTGCCACACTCGCCACACTTAGTCCAAAGGTTTTCTGGGACTTCACGACGCGAAAATAGCGAATTTATTTTTGGTCGGACGTAGTTGGAAATCCAATTCAAGTGTACTTCTTCCTATTTAAGCTGTGTTTTAGGACAGTTAATCACCTGTACAGATAAATGCAACTTAAGTACGCATAACAAGCCGTACAAAAAGATAGGCCACTAAAATACCTAGTGCCTCATTCGGTAAACGAGTGATCAATTCTGCTGTATCAATCACTGAGAAAGGGTAAACGTAGAGACTTAGACCACCTAAAAAATCTTCTAGACCAAAAACGGCAAGGGCCATGAAATTGTTTGTAAAGTGAAAGGCTATTGCAGGTCCGAGGGTACCGCTACGGGCTGTGAGGTCTGCTGCTAATATTCCAAAGGCCACTGCCCACAATGCGGTCCATTGAGCAAAACCACCCATCGCAGTCGGGTTGTAATGCAATAAACCAAACAAAATTGATGGAACCAGTATCCAAATAATTTTTGGTGCTCCAAGGGCTGCTAATTGGCTTTGAAAATAACCTCGAAATAATAGTTCTTCCGCACTCACTTGAATTAGTATCAGCAGTAGCGTGATCGGTAGTAATGATAGCCACAGGAAAACGGAAAGTTGCTGATCAAATTCTTCGAAGATAAATATAAAAAAAATAGTAATGACAATATAAATTAATAAGCCACGCATAGCGCTTAAAAATTGTGAACTAGTCATTGCAAGTCCACCCAATAGCTCCATCAGAGTTTGTTCGTGCAATAACATTGCAACAAGTCCAACCGCAATAATTAGAAAGCTAAAGCTGCCAAGTATGGTTAATGTTTGGCTGGGCGAAAGAACGCCTGATGGAATAGTTAAGTGCTGAACCCATACATTGCCCATAAGCACAGTTATTAAAAGGCCAGCTATTATAAGTAGGATAGCATAAATGATAATCGTAATAAGCAATCCAAAAATCAGTCGAAAGATACCAGACTTTACGCGGGCAGGTGCAACAAGTCGTTCGTATGGTTCATAAGACATGCATGCCTTCTAAATTGTGTTAAAGGACAAAGAAAGAATTTATTTAATATTAAACAGAGTGTTAGTTTATATTGATGAGCCTTAAGCATGTTTCACACAGTAACTCTAGCTGAATAGAATTACATATCTACAATATTAAACATTATGAATATTTGATGTAAGCTTATATTTTTAAAAATAGCGGTTGAACTGTTGGCTTGCCCATCTGGGTCTCAACGCATACACAATTGTGGAGATATTCAGAAGAAAGTTCCATAATGAAAAAGCACGTGTTTGATAAATCTACTTTACCGAGCCGCCATGTTTCCATAGGTCCGGCCCGCGCTCCACATCGCTCGTATTATTATGCAATGGGCATGACGTCTGACGAGATAGCGCAACCATTTATTGGAGTTGCAACGTGTTGGAACGAGGCAGCACCATGCAATATTTCTCTTAATCGACAAGCTCAATCAGTTAAAATTGGAGTCAAGTCAGCAGCGGGTACTCCACGTGAGTTCACAACAATTACTGTGACTGACGGGATAGCCATGGGTCATGAAGGAATGCGTTCCTCCTTGGCGAGCCGTGAAGCTATAGCAGATACTGTCGAACTAACCATGCGGGGCCATTGTTATGACGCCATAGTTGGTCTTGCAGGTTGTGATAAATCGTTGCCAGGGATGATGATGGCAATGGTGCGTTTGAATACGCCATCCGTATTTATTTATGGTGGCTCGATACTGCCTGGTAGAATGAATGGAAAAGATGTGACGGTTCAAGATGTATTTGAGGCTGTTGGACAACATCAAGCGGGTAACTTGTCAACGTGTGAGCTGGAGAAACTTGAGGCTGTGGCTTGCCCATCAGCTGGTGCCTGTGGAGGGCAGTTCACGGCTAATACCATGGCCTGTGTGTCGGAGGCTATTGGCTTAGCTTTACCTAATTCCTCGGGTGCGCCTGCACCGTATGAGTCTCGTGATCAATATGCGATTGCGTCAGGTGAAGCAGTCATGAACTTGCTCGAAAAGAACATTCGTGCACGCGATATAGTTACTATGAAGTCATTAGAAAATGCAGCGCGTGTTGTCGCTTGCACAGGTGGATCAACAAATGCAGGTCTGCATTTGCCCGCGATTGCACATGAAGCGGGCCTTGAATTTTATCTGGATGACGTGTGTGAAATATTTCGTGATACACCCTACTTTGTCGATTTGAAGCCTGGTGGTCAATTTGTAGCCAAAGATCTTTATGAGGTTGGTGGTGTTCCAGTAGTAATGAAAGAACTCCGTAAAGCTGGCTTGATGCACGAAGATTGTATAACTGCAACTGGCAGGTCAATGGGCGAAGAGCTTGATTTAATTGAACGTGAAGCTGATGGGAGAGTAATTTATCCTGTCCAAGATCCGATTACAAAAACTGGTGGTGTTGTAGGTTTAAAGGGTAATTTGGCTCCAGAAGGTGCGATTGTAAAAGTAGCTGGTATTAGCCCAGAGCACCAAATCTTTACTGGACCAGCTAGAGTTTTTGAATGTGAGGAAGATACATTTGAAGCAGTAAAAAAACGTGAGTACAAAGAAGGTGAAGTTTTAGTTATTCGTAACGAAGGTCCGTCTGGTGGTCCTGGAATGCGAGAGATGTTGGCTACTACGGCAGCCCTATCAGGTCAGGGCATGGGTAAAAAGGTGGCGCTAATAACTGATGGACGATTTTCTGGCGCAACGCGCGGGTTTTGTGTTGGGCATGTGGGCCCTGAGTCGGCGCACGGTGGCCCTATTGCACTGATTGAAAATGGTGACATAGTTACGATTGATGCTATTTCTGGAACGCTTTCAGTTGACCTCGATGATAAAGAGTTAGAACAAAGAAAGGCCAATTGGAAAGGTCCTCGCGAAACACTTTATGCCAGTGGGGCTCTTTGGAAGTACGCACAACTTGTTGGTGCGACTTACATGGGAGCAGTTACACATCCCGGTGCAAAAGTGGAACGCCATGTATATATGGATCTCTGAACTACCTGAGGGCCCGCAATTCAGCCTTAATGTCTTAGGTAGATAAAAGTTAGTTATTTGGCAGCAAAACCACTTCGACCCGACGGTTCATTTCACGGCCATTAAGGGTTTGGTTGCTGGCTACTGGAGCAAAATAACCAACCCCATCAGCATTAATACGATTAGGTTCAATATCTGGAAATTTCGAGTGCAACAGCGCCTGAACAGCGATTGCTCTTTGTTTTGATAGCTCTAAATTTTTTTCCAGAGAGCCGCTAGAGTCTGTATGTCCCACTAAAAGGATTGATTGATTGGGTTGCTCCCGCAAATAGTCCACTAAGGCAATTAGTGAGGGAAATATATCTCTTTTCAATTTGGCTGCACCAGCTTCAAATTTAAGGTCTGTTAAGATGAAATGTCCGGTCTCAGTAAGCTGACTTTGTAATTGTTCAGGGCCTGTTGGAATAGGCAGTGCTGAGAACTTGAGATCAATATTTTGTGTAGGTCGAATAGTTGTCAATTGCATGTGTGTCTGCTTTAATGATTGGCTAATTAAAAGCCACGCAGCTTCATTACTCCCCTTCTGAACACTAATAAATAAGTAGTTTCCTAGATCAACAAACATATCAGGCGGTGGCATAACTTTTAATGAAAACCGAAAGTCAAATCCCCCACAATACTGATCCGAACACTGTAAACTAAGTGTATAACCTTGTTTTAGAAATTGTGGCAAAATGGCTGCGGCGATGACATCAGGTTTTGACGATACTTCTGAACGGAAAGCTACTTTGGTTAAAGCGCCTGTAAATTTTTTACTGGGAACTACGGATCCGTCCCATACGTCTAGGGGTAACAGAAGTGTGTCCAATGCGCTCTCTACCTGTGCAATTTTTTTTAGCCCAGCGGGAGTTTCTAGCTCAAGTGCTTGAATGTGTAGAGGGAACAGAAAAAGAAGGGTGGTCAATCGTAACATTGGTATCCTAACGACTTTGCGAATGATACTCTGAATTTGGTTGCATATCCGTCGCACTAGCTATCCGGTTAGTCATATTGAAAAATCCAGTCACTGCAGCAATATCCCAAATATCGCGTTCTGAAAAGCCGGCTACTCGTAATTTATTTCTATCGAGTTCTTCAATTTGATGGCTTGTTTCGGTCATGAGTGCCGCAAAATCAAGCATTGCCTTATGGCGTTGATTTAATGATGCCGTACGATAATTCATAACCAATTTCTCTCCAAATATTGGATCACCTGAGAGTTTTCGAACAGCCGCTCCATGCGCGGTCATACAATAAAAACACCTATTAATTGAAGATACAACTACGGCGATCATTTCTCTTTCGAGTTTTGAAAGTCCACTTTTTGCAAGCATAACGTCATTATAAAATGCAGTAAAAGCATTCAGTTTGTCGATATCAAATGCATATGCTTGCAATACGTTTGGAACAATTCCTAATTTTTGCTTGCAAGTATCAAAATATTTTTGTGTTGGTTCTGGAAGGGGTTTGGCCATTGGTAGATCAAGAGCTGTTGGTTTATCTGTCATCAACTTTCCTTAATTCGGTAATGATAGGTTGTGGTTGGTTCCATGTTCATGGAGCGATACAATTTATTTGCAGGGACATTATTTTTCGTAGTCATCAGGCTCATGTAAATAGCGCCATTTGCCTTTGCCCAACTGGCTGCTTGTGCCATTAACTTCCTAGCAACGCCTTTCCGCCTATTTTTCTGAAGAACTTCTACTGCGTGAACCATCCCGATATCATCTTTTATTGCGACAAAAGCTGTACCGGCAACCGTATCTCCGTCTCGCGCCAAGAGACCTGTTTTAGGACCTGCCACTCGATCCATTACCTTTACACGAGCATCCCCTATACCTCCCGCCTGCCAAATTTCACGCATAATTTCTAATGGTTCCCACACTTGGTATGTCTGCGCCACTGGTGTCAGCTCTGATACCAGTTTTAAAATGTCGCAAATGTAAATTATGGATCGATCCACGATACTGTAGCCGCGGGTTTCTAAAGCTACGTCTAGTTCGTAATCTTCTTCGAGGATCATAAAAAGTTTATCTTGGCCGAGAGCTTGCATTTTATCTTCTGCAACCTCAATAATTGGAAGCTTATTTTGCACTTTTGTCGTTGCCGAAACACGTTTTCCACCGCCAGCGCCATATCGAATTTTCCAGCCGCCCTTTTGTGTTATGGAATGGGCAGGCCAAGTGGCATCTGTGGCCCTTAGTAATTTTCTTGCATTGGGTAAACTCATTTTAAAAATTCTGTTTTCAAACGTTCTATGGCCTCTTTAAGTACTGCAGCGTCATGCCCTCGAAGTACAATATTTGCGCCATAAAGACCGTTATGTTGGAATGGATAACAACCAACTGATAAATCAGGAAATGCGTCTGCTAGTTTCGAAAGTGGCGCCGCTATATCACCCTCGCCTTTTTCCACCCTATAAGTCTCGGACATCAACGGCTGCCCACCGATTATATTAGGTAAAACACTTGCGAGCATTGCTTTAAAAATGGATGGGACTCCTGCCATTACGTGAACATTTTTCAATGTAAATCCTGGTGCTTTACTTACCGGATTATCGATTAAAGTAGCTTTATTAGGAATCCGCGCCATTCGTAATCGCGCATCATTTAGTGGCAAGTTTTGAGCATCATAATGTTGCTGCAAAATGCTTCTTGCATCCTCACGAATGTCAATGTTTGTATCAAAAGCTTTTGCTATAGAATCTGAGGTAATGTCGTCATGTGTTGGCCCAATTCCACCACAAGTGAACACATGTGTATAATTATTACTAAGGTCGCGTACAGAATCTATTATTGCACTGGCGTCGTCACTTACGACCCTTACTTCTTTTAGATTTATTCCATGGGCTGTTAGCTGTCCGGCTAAATAATATGTATTTGAATCTTGAGTGCGGCCCGATAAAATTTCATCGCCAATCACTAGCATTGCGGCGGTTGGATTCGTCATTTGTTATCCTTGCATCCAAATTCAACCCATCTATAAGCTTACTGGTCTTGCTTTCAAACCCCTCATATTCTGAGTGCTTTTCGAAATTTAAAAAAATAGTGTTGGTGTAATTCAACTTAGCGCTAAAGGTATTTGTAGTTTTTCATTGCAGTGTGTCTGGTCCAATCTAAATGTATCTACTATATGAAGTCATTATCTAAGACAGGAGTGGCCTTTTGAATTCAACCCGTGGACGACTGACTAAAGATGGCATTCGAATTTATGAACCAAAAGATTTTGTTTGTATGGCGAAAGCTGGTCATGTAGCAGCTACGATCCTTGATGAAATTGCACCCCATATTTTTGTTGGGCAAACCACGGGTGAAATCGACCGGATCATTACCGGCATGGTGATTGCTCATGGCGCGAAATCTGCCACCATTGGCTATAAAGGATACCAACATGCCAGCTGCATCTCGGTAAATCATGTGGTATGTCACGGGATCCCAGCTGATAAGCGCATTAAAGAGGGAGACATTCTTAATATTGACGTAACGGTCATTTTGGATGGTTGGTTTGGAGATACTAGTCGTATGTACGTGGCTGGCAAACTTGCCCGTAGATCAGAACGATTGATTCAAGTAACTCATGATGCACTTTTTAAGGGGATTTCGGCAGTAAAGCCGGGGAATACTTTTGGCGACATAGGAAATGCCATTCAAACTTATGTGGAAGAGCATCGCATGAGCGTTGTTAAAGATTTCTGTGGCCATGGTCTTGGTCAAGTATTTCATGCTCCCCCAAATGTTTTACATTATGGGCGACCTGGAACTGGGCCAGTACTGGAGGAGGGTATGTTTTTTACAATTGAGCCAATGGTCAATTTAGGTCGCCCAGAAACTAAAGTTTTGGCAGATGATTGGACTGCAGTGACACGGGATAAATCATTATCTGCACAGTTTGAACATTCTGTTGGTGTGACTTCACAAGGGTTTGAGATTTTCACCTTGTCACCAACTGATACTTTCCACCCAACTTACAAGTGATCTAATGTTAGGAGCGTGGTCTTCTTAGTTTAGAATTGCCGCCCACATTCGGTCTCTCTTTGGGCTGCCCTTTACGCCAGTCGGTTTTACCTCTCTTCTTTTTGGCTCTTTTGCTGTTCCTTGCTGCCTCTGGAATGCGGTTTTTATCCGCACCTTGTGGCGTATCAGCAGTTACATTATGAATTTTACGCTTTTTAGATTTAGGCGTTGGCGCCTGCATCTCTGGGCTATCGTTGGTTGGATCCCATCGCCCCTTTAATTTTAGGTTTTTATTAGATGATGGTTTTCTATCCTGAATTTTACTATTTTCTTCTGTTCGGTCACGCCGTTGCTTACCTTTTGTCCAGCTGCTACTCTTATTTCGCGAGCTATCTCGATTAGTTGCTCGCTTGCGTTTAGTTTTGTGCGTTTCGACACCGGGTACAAGATCCCAACGACGACCACTCGCAATTGGAATCTCGGCCGTTAATACTTTTTCGATATTCTTTAATTCGTCCATCTCATCAGGCGCCACAAAAGAGATTGCACGTCCATCGCGCCCTGCACGAGCCGTCCTGCCTATACGATGAATGTAGTTTTCTGAAACATTGGGTAAATCATAGTTATAGACAAAGCGAACATCTGGGATATCCAATCCACGAGCTGCCACATCGGTTGCTACCAAAACTTTAATTTTTCCATTACGCAGAGCATCAATAGCTTTTTGTCGTTGACTTTGAGATTTATTGCCATGCACAGAGTCCGTCTCAAGCCCTGATCTTGAAAGTGCTTTCATTAACCGTTCAGAACCATGCTTTGTTCGAGCAAAGACGATTGCTGCTTCCTTTATGTGCCCGGACAGTTTTTCAATTAAGAAATCTGTTTTGGCGGTACCTGCGAGGAAATGTACTTCTTGAATAATTTTATCTGCAACTTCACCAGGGCGTGAGACTGCCACGCGCTTTGGGTTTTTTAGATATGTATTCGCTAATTCAGTCATATGCTTTGGCATGGTTGCAGAAAACAGCATGGTTTGACGGTTAGACGCCAAAAGTGGAGCAATCCTGCGCAAGGCGTGAATAAAACCAAGGTCTAACATTTGGTCTGCTTCATCGAGCACTAGAAAATGGGTCTTAGACAAATCAACTGCTTCTCGATCAAGTAAATCAATTAAGCGCCCTGGTGTTGCTATTAATAAGTCAGTACCGCGGGCCAGTCGGTTAATTTGCGCTTTAATGCCTAAACCACCCACCACCAAATTAACCTTGATATGTGTTCCCTGTGAATAGGATAAAAGGTTGTCTTTAATTTGCCCAGCCAATTCACGTGTGGGTGCTAAAATTAAACCTCTGACAGATTTTTTTTCTGGCTTGCTTCCCTCTTTCAACAAATGATGCATGATTGGCAATCCAAATGCTGCTGTTTTTCCCGTACCAGTTTGCGCTAAGCCCATAACGTCTTCGCCTTTTAACGCATGTGGAATTGCCTGAATTTGTATTGGAGTTGGATCTTTGATTCCTTGTTCGGTGAGCTTCTTAACTAAACGGGGCATCAATCCTAGGTCTTCGAACGTCATACTGACCCCTTTACGTTTCGGCACATGAATGGCGGATTACTTTGATCATGGAGCGGAATTGCTCTCTAAACGTAACTCGCACTACCACGGATGAGCCTTGGTTCCGATCAGTTAAAGTGAAGCAAAAGCAATCAAGAAAGCTAACTGGACCTTCTGGCAGGTAGGTGCTGTTTAGCTGAAAGTCAATCTTTGAAAAATTATGGGAATCAAAGTGCTGTAAGAAATGTGATAGTCGTGCCACCAAATTTTCGGCTATCTGTTAATTGAAAACCATTAGGGACGATCTTTTTTGACTCTTCAAATATGACCATCGTTCCCGCCATTATCCAGCCTTTTGATATGGCGCTTTTTAGTGCCAGCTCGCCAAGTCCTTGGCCATAGGGAGGATCCAGAAAGACTAAATCACACCGTTCGCCAGGGCTAAGCTTTGTTGCATCCTTAGAAAGTAGCCTTGTACGGTCCGAACAATTTAGCAATTCAACATTTTTTTGAATTATTTTTTGGCATACTTGAGCTTTTTCTACAAAAGTGACGCTTTCCGCACCTCTGGATATGGCCTCGAGTCCTAACGCACCTGTGCCGGCAAAGAGGTCAAGAACAACCAGATCATTAAAATCCAAATTATTCTGTAGGACATTGAAGAGACTTTCACGTACCCGATCTGATGTTGGACGTAATCTTACTCCAGAGTCGCCTTTTCTCAATTCTGTTAGCTTTAGGCCCCGATTTTTTCCTGAAATTATTCGCACTACGTCAAAAGGTCTTTTAAATTGACCTTAGGATTGGCAACAATTTCTGGATCTGCAGTCAGGCCTGCTTCGATTAGGCGTTTTGCAACCATATATGCTCTAGGGTCGTTCATAGCGTCAACTGCTAATAATTTTTCAGACCGGTAGTACCAGTGAGATTGTGCAGTATCGTCATTTCTCACAACTATATCTGAATAGCCTGCGTTAAGTCCTGCAATTTGTAGCTTGATTTCATATTGGTCAGACCAAAACCAAGGAGTTGCGGTGTAATCTTGTTCTGCGCCGAGCATGTTGCTTGCGACAACTTCAGCTTGATCAATAGCATTAGGAACGCTCTCTAACCTAATCCTGGCACCTTGAAACGGAAAGCTCGTACAGTCCCCTGCGGCCCAAATGTCTGGTGCCGATGTACGGCCCTGACTGTCAATTTCAATTCCGTTGTTTAGGTTGATACCAGCTGCTTCCGCTAGGGTCGTCTCGGGTAGAATCCCGACTCCAACGATTGCAAAATCAATATCGAGTGTTTTACCATTACTTAAAATTGCGCTCTGTACATGATCCTCACCTACTAGTTGATCAAGTCCGACACCCTCCATTATTGTAACACCGTGATTGACGTGTAATTTGCGAAAATAGTCAGAAGTTTCTTTACAGGCGACGCGTTTCAGAATTCGGTTGGACATTTCAACCAGAGTAACTTTCAAGCCTTTTAATGCGGCGACCGCGGCTGCTTCCAGCCCAATGTATCCCCCTCCAATAATTAAAACACGGCTCCCCTCGTCAAATGATGATTGCATAGCATCTACATCAGCTACACTTCGCACTGAAAATACACCATTAAGTTCACCGCCAATGCTTTTTGGTAAAAGACGGGGAGTTGAACCTGTGGTTAATGCTAGTTTATCGTAACTGAGAGTTTCATTACCGACTTGGATTATTTTTTCTATTGGCTTGATGATATCGACACATGTGTTTAGCCGAAGGTCAATTTCTTGTTCACCATAAAAGTTTGGTGGGCGTAGAAATAGTCTGTCTAATTTCATCTCCCCTAAAAGATACTTTTTGGAAAGGGGTGGACGTTGATATGGAGGTATTGCTTCGTCTCCGATAAGAGTTATGGCGTCGTCGTATCCTAATGCCCGCAATTTTATTGCCATTGACGATCCCGCTTGACCCGCTCCAATAATTATAATTCCGGACATAGCTCTAACCCTATGGTAATTTATGTCGTTTATTCTATGATCAATTCTAAAGAAGTTGCAATCAAACTAAGGTGTAAAATTGGTAATATCTGTAGGAAATCGGCTTCCGTCTTCTTCATTAGTACGAATGACTGATAGTGGCCTGGAGCAAACAACAATAGATCAGCTTACGGCGGGTCGCAAAGTTATTTTATTTGGACTTCCAGGAGCATTTACACCAACGTGTTCAACATCACATGTTCCCTCGTTTATTCGTACTCATGAGGCGTTATTAGCCAAGGGTGTGGACGAGATCGTGTGCATATCTGTAAACGATGTCCATGTACTATATGAATGGTCCAATGTAACTGGAGCAAAGATTGCTGGTATTTCTATGTGGGCAGACCCATCCAGTGAATTTACAATTGCTATTGGCATGAATTTTGACGCACCAATTGTTGGTTTGATGGGCCGCTCATCCCGTTATTCGATGCTAGTGGATGACGGGGTCGTACAGATATTTAATCAGGAAACATCTACTAGTGCCTGTGATCTTTCGACAGGCGAAACAATGTTGGCATGCATTTCGTAGTAGACTACAAATAGCTTAACTTGCCGCTTCATCCATAAGTTTAGCTAATTTCACATCGAGATCTGAGAGACCATTGCATGAATGCGTAGTCAAAATTACGTGCACTCTATTATAGGTATTTGACCATTCTGGATGGTGATCAAGTTGTTCAGCACATAAAGCAATTTCGCTCATCCAAGCCCATGCTTGTTTAAATGATTTAAACTGAAATTCTTTTGTTATCGCGTCGCGTGTATCGAGTAGCAACCAATTGGCATCGAATAAAGGTTGTAGTTCCGTACGGTTTAAAAGTGCTGTTGTCATTGTTGTTCCTCAATTTCTATCTTTTTGAATGGACCATAGCTATTTAATATGTTGATTTCCCTATTAACTTCTTTTCCCTCAGCCACTAAATATTTTGCCACTGCTTCTGAAAAACCCTGGTCCGTGAACCAATGTAGTGAATGAGTTGAAACTGGTAGATATCCTCGAGCAAGTTTGTGTGACCCTTGAGCGCCAGCTTCAACGCTACCTAACTGATTTAAAATAGCAAAATCAATTGCCTGATAGTAGCAAAGCTCAAAATGTAAACAAGGAAAATCTTGTATACAACCCCAATAACGGCCATATAGAGTGTTTCTCCCAATAAAGTTTAATGCGCCAGCAACGTAAACACCCTCGATTTTGGCCATTATCAACAATATATCTTCACGTAGATTATTGTGAGCCTCATCAAAGAATTGCCGCGTTAAATAAGGTGTCCCCCATTTTCGATTGCCCGTATCTTGATAAAACGTCCAAAAAGCATTCCAATGGTGCGGTTGAATATTATCACCAGTCAGGATTTCAATTTCACCTCCAAATTTATTGGCATGCAACCGTTCTTTACGGATATTTTTTCGTTTACGGCTGCTTAGGTGTGCAAGAAAATCATCAAAACTTTTATATTGGGAGTTTAACCAATGAAATTGTTGAGTTTGACGCTTGTGAAGACCCATTTGCGTCCCAACTTGCAATTCCGACTCTGTACAAAATGTAATATGTAGAGATGACAGTTTGTTTTGTGTTACCAGTTCAAGCGCTCCTTGCAATATAGCTTTTTGCGCTATATCGGCGTGTTCCTCAACGACTAGAAGTCGTCGACCAGTGGCTGGAGTATGTGGCACGGCCATCTGTAGTTTTGGATAATAATTACCACCGGCGTTCTCATAGGCATGAGCAAAATTGTGATCAAAAATGTATTCGCCTTGACTGTGTGTTTTACCATAGAGGGGAGCTACGCCAATTGTTTCCCCATGCAGTTTTACCTGTAAATAGTGCGGTGACCAACCAGTGCCGTGACCAACTGAATTACTATCCTCTAATGATTTTAAAAAACGGTATGTTGTAAACGGATCTATTGGGCGACCTTCGGAAGCTTCTGGGCAAGCACATTTATCCCAGTCTGCTTCCGAAATTTGCGCGAGGCTTGTCACCACATTAATTTCAGTCTTTATCTCTTTATCCAAGTTATTTCCTTAACATAACTTAATTTAGAGATGCGGTGTGCTGTAAAAACGTCAAGCCAAATAACCCTCAAAAGTTATGTTGTCTGCAATTTTTCTAGCTTTTTGTTCAGCCTCTAAAGATTGAATTGTCCAACAAAGGATTGGTATATCAATTTTTTCAAGAACTGAGCTTTTTAAATCTTGTAAATGTTTTTGGTTGTGAGAAATGAAGCAAGCTCCAACCCTTTCTAGGTCAGTCATGTTACGTAAGTTACTGCGGACGGATTGCTTGATGCTGGGCCAGTCTTTCGCTTTAAATCTGTCGGTTACCAAGCCTACTGGTATATCAGTACTATTTTTAGCAAATGCTGCTATTGAATTTGGGTTAAATGACATAACTGCAACATCGCCTGAATAGTTTTTTAATGCTTGGGAAACTTTAATTTCTAGTGGGCCCACATTATTAGATAGACCTCCATCTTGATCTTTGATTTCGATAAGAAGGGGTACTTTTCCGGAGATTTGTGCTAAAGTCTCTTTCAAAGTAGATATGGTGTCTGATCCACCTCGTAATGTTAATCTTGAAAGGCGCTCTGCATCATGTTGCGCAATTGCACCTTTTTGATCTGTTAACCTATCAAGATGATAATCATGGAAAACCATCGGTAAGCCATCACTGGAGAGTTGCACATCAATTTCTATACCATAGCCGTATGCAATTGCTGCCTCGATAGCAGCATGGGAGTTTTCTGGACGCCCTTCTCGAATATTGTGTAACCCTCTATGTGCAATTGGACGGTCCAGTAAACTTGTAGGAAATTTTGTCATCTAATTTGAAAAATGCCCTCGATTTCAACAGCAACGCCCATAGGTAATGAAGGAGCAGATACAGCTGACCTGGCATGTTTGCCAGCCTCGCCTAAGGCTTGTCCCAAAAAATCTGATGCCCCATTTATTACCTTTGGTTGCTCAGTATAATCTGTGGTGGAATTTACAAAGCCCATCAGTTTTACGGTACGAACAAGACGGTCTAGGTCACCATTGCAGGCTGACTTTACCTGTGCCAACAGTGAAATAGCGCAAGTCTGTGCTGCTGCTGCGCCCGCCTCTGTTGTCATCGTGTCACCTAGTTTTCCGGTTATAAAGCCGTTTGAATCTTGGCTCACTTGCCCGGAAACATATACTAAGTTACCTACTTGAACGTAGGGTACGTAATTTGCTGCTGGCACTGGTGGATTCGGTAGCTTGACTCCCATTTCATCAAGTTTCGCTTCGAACTTTCCGGTCATGACTTTGTCCCCTCTATTTATTAATGGTTAAGTGCTATGTAGTAATATATTTTTTACGTCGAAAATTATACTTTATTGATTGCGCATCATTACACTACATTTTATTAGATACTGACGGTTTGTTTGTAGGTTTTTCTTTGACTGAGCAAGTTATAATTCGCTATCGAAAGTGATTTTAGCTCCCATGCAGTGCGCTGGTAGCTATTTAAAGACTGTAATTGGGTGGTTGTATGGTTTTTCCGAATTATCGGCTTATGGTGTTTTCAATTTTGGGAGTAATTTTGTTTGTTTTGGCTTCTGGCAAGGCTCTAGGTAGCTCTGACAATGATCCGTTAGAACGTATTAATAGAAAAACACATGTTTTGAATAAAGCAATTGATAAAAATTTTATTTCCCCAACATCAATGGTTTATAGCAAGATTCTTCCTGACTCTCTCGAAAATAGTGTGAGCAATTTTTCTGGTAACCTGGGTCTGCCGGGTAAAATAGTAAATAACGTTTTGCAACTTGACTTTTCAGCTGCTGGAAAAAACACAGCACGTTTTCTAATCAACAGCACGGTCGGATTTTTAGGAATTTTTGATCCGGCAAGTAGTATGGGAATATACAATAGCAATACTGATTTTGGCCAAACATTGTATGTGTGGGGTTTTTCTGAAGGCTTTTATATCGAATTACCATTATTTGGCGCTTCCAATGCTAGGGATGGCGTCGGACGGTTTGTTGATTTGCTTCTACTTGATCCACCTGGATATGTCTTAAAGGAGCCGGAAATTACATACCGTTCAATTGCTGGTGTGGGAGCCTTATTACAAACCCGTCAGATTTATGGTGACCAAATCGATGCAGTTCTTTATGAAAGTGCTGATAGTTATGCCCAAAATAAATTAATTTATTTGCAAAGTCGGCGGTTTCAATTGAAAGATGACACGAACGATGACTATTTTGATCCATATTTAGAATGACTAATCAAGTTTATCCACGGCGTTTAATTTTGCTTGGTCTCGCATCTATACTTGCCTCTAAACCGGCGTTGGCGATATCTAAGCGCAACGCAGTTGCGCTTGTTGAAGACCTTGTTGCAGATATTACCTTAATGATTAGGTCGGAAAAGACAGATACGGAGTTAACCGTCTTATTTGAAAGCATCGTCAGCAAATATGCCGATATGAACGTAATTGCCCGCTCTACACTGGGTCCACGTGCGCGAACAGCTAGTAAGCCTCAATTGCAAAAATTCAGAAAAGCATTTCAGGGTTATTTTGCTCGCAAATATAGTAAACAATTTAAAGGTTTTTCTGGTAATCAAATTATTTTAACCAACAGCAGAGACCGGGGAAAATTTTTCGAAGTTAGCGCAAGTATAGACGTTGAGAGTTCTGCAAATGTTGACGTCACATTTCGCGTTTCTGATCGCAGTGGTGAACCTCGCTTTTTTGACATTATTTTGGAAGGGATTAGCCTATTATCTTCGGAACGTGTTGAAATAGGTGCTTTGTTAGACAAACGGCAGGGTGACATTAATCGACTGATTATAGATATTGAAGAATTAGGCTAATTTTCCCCAATTAACACTTCCCAAATCGTATTAAGAATTGTATTTTTTGAAAGAGATTTTTTTGATTGGTCTAATGGCTCCAATGACCTTGGATTTCGGGACTGTCCGCGGTTCATAGCTAACGGCAGCGGATATGATTGATCAATTATGTTAGCCATAGTTTCGCGCCATATATCAGCTGGTATCGTTCCACCGGTTACTCCTATCAAAGGAGTATTGTCGTCGTTTCCCACCCAGACGCCTATAATAAAATCTGATGTGAAACCAATAAACCATGCATCTCTAGAGGACTGGGTGGTTCCAGTTTTCCCAGCTATTTCGACACCATCTATTTTGGCTCGTCTCCCAGTTCCATTTTGAACTACTTGATACATCATGAATACCAAAGCTTTTGCGGAATTCTCGTTTATTACTCGCTCACCAACTCCGCCAGATCTGCCGGCTAATGGTGTAAAATCTCCTTGGAGACGTAGTTCCTTCAGGCCGTATGGGACTACCGACGAGCCACCGTTTAGGATGCCTGCATAAGCACCAGTCATTTCTATTAATGTACTTTCTGAAGCCCCTAAAGCTAAAGCTGGTCCGTTAGCTAGCTCATTAGAAATGCCAAAATCAGACGCAATTTTACGGACTGTATCACGACCTACGTGTTCGGAAATTTTAATGGCTGGAATATTTAGAGATTCTGATAAAGCACGAGTGAATGTAACATCACCTACAAACTCATCGTTATAATTTTTAGGTGCCCATTCCCCAGATCCAGGAATGTCATAAGTAACTGGGGTGTCGCTTACGACATCAAAAGGAGTATAGCCAAGTTCAAGTGCTGCGCCGAATACAAATGGCTTGAAAGCGGATCCAGTTTGCCTTTTTGCTTGTGTGGCTCGGTTAAAAGCACCAGTTGTTTTTGTATCTCTTCCACCCACCATAGCACGAACCGCGCCATCAGCACTCATTACTATAACTGCCACTTGCGCTTTTGATTTAACGTCTATTTTTTTATTAAATATTTCTCTGACCGCAGCCTCAGTTGCTATCTGAATGGTTTGATCTAAGGTCGTACTAATAATTACATCTTCGGTAGTATTACGCGTAAAAAAAATGGGTCCTGAAGCCATTATCCAATCCGCAAAGTAACCACCGGCCCTAGCCGTCGCCGCCGAACTAAGCGAAGCGGGTCGCATTATTGCAAAGTTTGCTTCAGTTTCGGTAATAAATCTTTGCTGGCGCATCAAATCGATCACAATCTCAGCGCGCGCTCGCGCTCCGCTTAAATTATCAGTAGGTGCAAGACGAGACGGTGCTTTTAGCAAGCCAGCTAACATCGCTGCCTCAGCTATGTTAACCTGCTCGGCAGATTTTCCAAAATAACGCTGTGATGCAGCTTCAAATCCTCTTGCTCCCGCTCCTAGAAAAGCTCGATTGAGATAAATAGTGAGAATTTCGTCCTTTGAATACATTGCTTCCATTGCAAGCGCGAAAGTTGCTTCTTTGACTTTTCGCCAAAGTGTTGTGCGTCTACATGACCGTTCGTAGTCTCTCTCAGTTTTCCATATTTCTTTATTATATGGTTCGCCTAAGCATATCAGCTTCGCCGTCTGCTGTGTGATTGTAGATCCGCCATTTCCAGAGAGTGGGCCGCGGCCAGAACGCAAATTGATCCTTATCGCAGAAGCAATTCCGCGAGGACTTAATCCTAGATGGTTGAAAAACCGTTTATCTTCTGTCGCAACAATAGCATTTTTTAAAAATGGGGATACGCTATCGGCGGTGATCACTCCACCAAACTGATCCCCACGCCAAGCAAAAACTTTTCCATAACGGTCTAGTAAAGTGACAGACCCTTTTACGCGACCGTCTATGAGTGCCGAGCTGTCAGGAAGATTTATAGCAAAATATGCTAGTCCTAGGACAATTAGAATATTCACAACAATAGTAAGCCGCCATGTTAATGCCCAAATAATTCTTATAGGAAAAAGAGAAATACGTCGAATAACATAAAGCAAACCTAATGGCTTTGTGTTTTTCGATTTGCGAACCACTGGTTTGCTCTTTTTCATTTTCTTGGGAGACAAATTGCGTTTATCGGCTTTTAGTAGAGGTGCCTCTCCCTTTTTTCTTGTTGTCATATATTTATAAAGTAAAACCTTTCATAAAGATGATAGAGTTTTTTTGCTGATTGGCATAGTCTCTAGGTGACTAACAATGCCTGTGACAATAGTGACAAAACGATATTTTTTTGTTTACTTTGTCACTTTATAATCTGTGTAATTGCGGTAGCTAAAAGTGGCACGGTGTGTTTATTTAACCCTGCGATATTTATACGACTGTCATCAACCATATAAACACCGAAATCTGTACGAATTTTTTCTACCTGATTTGGAGAAATGCCGATCCTTGAGAACATCCCCCGATG
>MDSW01153801.1_pt1 | contig 33505 bp, 35 predicted proteins | sample 811171 | NCBI WGS metagenome assembly MDSW01 (sample SAMN05326641, study PRJNA326480) | marine metagenome | isolation source: seawater | place: Atlantic Ocean: North West | collected 2012 | reverse complement strand
TAAAGGAATTCTTAAATCAGGCTTATCACAGCCATAATCACGCATAGATTCATGCCAATGTATAACTGTAAAATTATCTAGAGATTCATTACAGAATTCTTTAAAGATATCTTTAATCATCTTTTCACTAATTGACATAATCTCTGATTGATCGACAAATGACGCCTCTATATCTATTTGTGTAAATTCAGGTTGTCTATCGGCTCTTAAATCTTCATCTCTGAAACATCTTGCTATTTGATAATATTTATTTAAGCCGCCAATCATAAGGAGTTGTTTAAAAAGTTGAGGAGATTGAGGCAAGGCATAGAAGCTACCAGGCTGAACCCTGCTAGGAAGAATGTAATCCCTAGCCCCTTCTGGTGTTGCTTTGGTTAAAATAGGTGTCTCGATTTCATTAAAATCATTTTTATCTAAATAATTTCTTATTAGTGAAGTTATCTTAGACCTTGTAATAATTCTGCCATTCATTTCAGTTCTTCTTAAATCAAGAACTCTATTTTTTAATCTTACATCTTCATTTACTTCTTGGTACTCATCAATTGGAAATATAGGAGTGCTTGCTTTGCTTAAAATATTTAGATGCTTAACTTCGATTTCAATCTCACCTGTATGCATGCTTTTATTAATTGTTCCTTCTAATCTTTTTCGCACGCTACCTTTAATTTGAACCACATACTCATTCCTGATTGATTCAGCTAACTTAAAAGACTCTTCGTTATCAGGGTTTACTACAGCTTGGCATATACCTTTTATATCTCTAACATCTAAAAAGATCACACCTCCATGATCTCTTCTTCTGTGAATCCAGCCACAAATTGTTACTTCTTCTTTCAGATTTGAAGATGTTATTTCACCACAATAATCAGATTTCATTATAGATTCCTATTTAATCCTTAATTTTATCTTGTTTAGAGCCTTTCTTGGGGTTTGTTTTAGAAGTTTCTTTAGTTTTGTTGTCATTTGAGGATTCATTTGTTGAAATATTCTTCTTTTTACCTGTTTTAAAGTCCGTTTCATACCATCCACCCCCTTTCAATCTGAAAGATGGAGCAGAAATAAGCTTCTTAAGACTTTTTGTATTGCATTTCGGGCAAGCTGTTTTAGGTTTGTCGCTTATTTTTTGTATTACTTCAATTTCATGTTCACAATTTGAACATTTGTAATCATAAATGGGCATAAGTCCTCAAAAAAAGATAAAATTATAAACTATGTTATTTTCAAAGCTACTAATACCTACATTAAAAGATGCTCCAAAAGAAGCTGAGATCATTAGTCATAAACTAATGCTTAGAGCAGGGATGATTCGTAAAGTAGCTTCCGGCATTTATACATGGTTACCTTTGGGTTTAAAGGTTCTTAGAAAAATAGAAAATATTGTTCGAGAAGAAATGAATGCGTCTGGAGCACAAGAAGTCTTCATGCCGATGGTCCAACCAAAAGAATTATGGGATGAGACTAATAGGTGGGAAAAAATGGGCCCAGAGTTATTAAGAATTCAAGATAGACACGAACGAGATTTTTGTCTTGGTCCAACTCATGAGGAGGTTATAACAGACATAATTAGAGATAATGTAAAAAGTTATAAAGAACTTCCTCTGAATATTTATCAAATTCAAACAAAATTTAGAGATGAGGTCAGGCCAAGATATGGGATTATGCGAGGAAGAGAGTTTCTAATGAAAGATTCCTATAGCTTTAATATCGATGAAGAGTCTCTTCAAGAAACTTATCTAATAATGAGAGATACTTATAAAAAAATATTAGAGCGAATTGGGCTTGAATATAAGATATCAGCTGCAGACTCTGGAGCAATTGGTGGAGATAGTTCTGAAGAATTTCATGTCTTAGCAGAAAATGGAGAAGACACTATTGCTATCAGTGACTCATCTGAATTTGCAATAAATACCGAGCTTCTTTTAAAGGAAGGTGAAGATATAAATTCACTTGAAGGCAAGCCGTCTCCAGATGGTATTGGAACAATACAAATCAAAAAAGGTATTGAAGTTGGTCATATTTTTAAACTTGGAAAGCTTTATGCTGAATCAATGAAAGCAAATGTCTTAAATGCTGAAGGTAAAGCTTCGACATTGCATATGGGCTGTTATGGCATTGGTGTTTCAAGACTGGTTGCAGCTGCTATAGAACAAAATTTTGATCAAAAAGGAATTATTTGGCCTCACAGCATAGCTCCATTTGATATTAATATTGTTTCAATAGGTTTTAATAAAGATAAAGATATTTCATCTGCATCAATAAAATTACATGATGAGCTAACTGATATGGGTTATGACGTTCTGCTTGACGATAGAAAAGATGGGTATGGTGCAAAAATGAAAGATTCAGAACTCATAGGAATTCCATTAAATATTGTGATTGGTAAAAAATTCCTAGAAAACAAAGAAGTGGAATTAAAAGGAAGAGATGGGCAAATCTCATCTAATTCAATTACAGATATAAAAACAATACTAGATTTCTTTAAAGATAAGAAATAACTATTTTTTTAATTAAATAAAAAGCAATCATAGTTATTTTCAATACATTCTTTTGCCATATAGATAGCCTCTTCTTTAGAGTAATCATCAATTTGATTATTTAGATAGTCTTGTATTTTAAAATTTTTATCTAACCCAATGAGATTAATAATTTCTAAATATGCTTGAAGTTCTCTATTTAATTGTGATGGTGGTTTTGTTGAAATTTCTGATTCTTCTGAATAAATTTTCCAAAGCAAATTACTGAGGCTTTCTTCTGAAAAATCAATATTATTCTTATGATTTATAAAGATGTTTCTGTAGGACGATGGATAATTTAAAATAAATTCAAAATCCTGAGATTTTTGAATATCAACACAATCAGATTCTTCATCAATATATGAGTTATAACAGCGGTTCTTATCCTCTTCGGAGATTTTCAAAGAACTTCTAATATTCTCAAGGATATTTTTTCTTTTAAGATCGTTTATTAAATTTGATTCAAGGTATGCCACTTGACATGCTTTTTGTATGTACATATTTATTAATTTAGCTTGTTTTATTGCTTTTTCTTTTTTTAATGCCTGCCTATCTATTGCATCTTCCCAATCATCTCGGTATTCATCTAAGATGAATGTAAATTTATGGACGTCATAAGCTGGGACTGCTTTTCCATCTATAGTCATAGGTTTATATTTAAATTTTAAAGCTGCTCTGATGGATGCACTATTGAAAATCGTGCATGGCCATGGGTCAAAGCCACAGAAGCCTTCAAGCGCTTTTGCATTTTCTACGCTACCTGTGTCAGCTATTGTAAGTTCGACCAAAGCATATCCTATCGTGCCTCTTTCTTGAGCTCTTCTTGGATAGACAACAGCAACCTTATTAAGAGGTGCGGAGTTTATCTGTAAAATTTCAGGCGAGCTAACTTGGCTTGGTTCGGCTTGATTATTAGAATTACAGATTTCATCAACGTTTTTAGATTCTATATCTGAGTTAAAAAGAATTAATAACGTTGAGAAAAAAAATAAGGATTTAAAAGACATTGGCGTCTTCTGATTCTTTTAATGCTTTAGCCTTATCATTTTTGATTTTAATTAATCTAGTTTTATATTCATTTTCAGAGATTGTTCTACATCTAAGTGAACTATAGTCACCCAAGCTATCGATAACATAATACATTCTTGACGGGTCTTTTCTATATATCTGAAAGTAATTAGTTGCATATTCGAGTTCAGGGTTATTAAAAAGCACGTAGTACCAGTTTGAATCTCTCTCAACATTTATTTTTTTTTATATAGAATTTTTCTCGAATATGATAAATGCGCAATCATTGAAGTTGTTATCTCATATATTTCTTTATCTGGTTCAATCTTAAGAAACAAATATTCGACTTCACGTGCTAGTTCAATACCTTGATCTCCTTTAAGAACGCCTGGTAAACAACTAAAATTTAAAGCATTTAAATCAGTACTAACTAGAATCGCTAGTAGATAAAAGGCGTTAGAAAGTTTATTCACTTCTCTTTATAATCGTTGCATTTGCTGTTCCGCCGCCTTCACAAATGGCTTGCAAGCCATATGATGCTTCTCTTCTTTCCATTTCATGTAAAAGTGTAGTCATTAGTTTTGCACCAGTAGCCCCAAGTGGATGTCCAAGTGCCATTGCACCACCATTCACATTAAGTTTTAATTTATCAGCTTTTAAGTCCTCAGCCCAAGCAAGAGGAACTGGAGCAAATGCTTCATTTACTTCATATAAATCCATATCATCGATAGTAAGATTTGCAGTTTTTAGAGCTTTGATTGAAGCTGGAATTGGGCCTGTTAGCATAAAAACTGGATCATCTCCGACTACTGAAATTGATACTATTTCAGCTCTAGGATTTGCTTGAATTTTCTTTAAGCCTGCATCATTGCATATGACAACTGCTGCAGCCCCATCTGTTATTTGACTTGCATTACCAGCAGTAATAACACCATCCTCGGTGACTGGGTTTAGCCCGGCTAGTTTGTCTAAGCTAGCATCAAATCTAATTCCTTCGTCTGCCATAACCAGATCATTCATGCCTTCAGCATTTTTGCCTTCAACTGGCAATATTTCTCTATCAAAATATTTTGATTCTGTCGCATGAGCAGCTTTTTGATGACTCTCTAATGCAAAATTATCTAGATCTTTACGAGATAAATTCCACTTATCAGCTACAAGTTCTGCGCCTGTAAATTGTGAAAAGAAAATACCTGGATATCTTTCTTTCATTCCTTCAGAATCAAATGGAAGTCCGTGCCCTGCGTTATATCCATCAGTAACAGCTGCACCGATTGGAACCATAGACATTACCTCAACACCGCCTCCTATAACAATATCTTGAGTTCCAGACATTACGGCTTGAATCGCAAAATGAATGGCTTGTTGTGAAGAGCCACACTGTCTATCTACTGAAGTTCCTGGAACTGACTCAGGGAAAGAAGAAGATAAGACTGCATTTCTAGCAATGTTTCCTGATTGAGCACCAACTTGATCAACACAACCAAAAATAACGTCATCTACAAGAGCAGGATCCATGTCTAATCTTGTAACTAATTCATCTAAAACTTTAGCTCCTAAATCTGCTGGGTGCCATAAACTCAGTCTACCGTCTCTTTTTCCACCAGCAGTTCGAACTGCTTCTACAATATATGCCTTCTCTGCCATAAAAAAATCCCTACTAATTTAAATTAATAGGGATTATTGTATCAAAAAAAATTATTTTGATTTACTTTCTATATAAGAGGACCTTATTTCTTTTATAAGCTTGTCTTTAACCTTCGCATTTTCTTTTAGGAATATACTGGCTTTTGTTTTACCCTGCCCAATAGTTTCACCATCAAGTTTATAAAATGCTCCAGATTTGTCGACTAGACCGAGTTTATTACCATAATCAAGTATTTCTCCTTCTTGATTAATTCCTAAGCCATACATAATCTGGAATTCAGCTTGTTTAAATGGAGGAGATACTTTATTTTTAACAACTTTGACTCTTGTCTCATTTCCAATCACCTCATCTCCTTCTTTTACTGCGCCAATTCTTCTAATATCTAATCTTACTGACGAATAAAATTTTAGAGCGTTACCACCTGTGGTTGTTTCTGGACTTCCAAACATTACACCAATTTTCATTCTTATTTGGTTAATAAAAACAACTGTTGCTCCAGATCTCTGAATATTTCCAGTGATCTTTCTTAGCGCTTGAGACATCAACCTAGCTTGAAGTCCTACATGATGATCTCCCATTTCACCTTCTATTTCTGCCCTTGGTACCAGTGCTGCAACTGAATCTATAATTACTAAATCAACGCTGTTTGATTTAACTAACATGTCAGCAACTTCCAAAGCTTGTTCACCTGTGTCAGGTTGAGATAAGAGAAGCTCATCAACATTAACTCCAAGTTTTTCAGCATATTGAGGATCTAATGCATGTTCTGCATCTATAAAAGCACATGTACCTCCCCCTTTTTGACATTGAGCAATAATTTGAAGGGTTAATGTCGTTTTACCAGAGGATTCAGGTCCATATATCTCTGTTACTCTTCCTCTTGGTATGCCCCCAATCCCTAGAGCTATATCTAGACCAAGAGATCCAGTTGAAATTGATGGAATGTCAAGATTCTCTCTATCTCCCATACGCATGACTGTTCCTTTACCAAAATGGTTATCTATATCTGCAAGGGTATCTTTTAAAGACTTTGAGGACTTTGAACTTGTATCTTTTGATTTAGGCATAATTTCTCCTTAATTTACTGTATATTTATACAGTATAAGTTATATTTTAGTTTTTTTAAACAGTTTTATGTAAATTTAAATTTTAGTAAGCTAAAATTCAAACTTCTAAAGCAATTATGACATACGTAGTAACAGAATCCTGCATTAAATGTAAATACACTGACTGTGTTGAAGTGTGTCCTGTTGATTGTTTTTATGAAGGTCCTGAATTTTTAGTAATTGATCCAGATGAATGCATTGATTGTGGTTTATGTGTCCCAGAATGCCCTATAGATGCGATCTATGCAGATGATGAGCTCCCTCCTGATCAGATAGATTTTATAGAAATTAATCTAAGGCTTTCTGAGGTCTATGAAAATATTACTGAAGGCAAGGAGCCTCTTACGGAGGCTGAAAAATATAAAGATATAAAAGATAAAAAACAATTCTTATAGAAAATTATTTATACCAGCAGCAAAAATTAAGCCACCAAAAAATACTAATATTGATTTACCATATCTCTCATAGGCCTTGTTAATTAATCTAGGCATCAAGACTAATGCTGCTACCATACCTATTCCAAAAGGCAGTAAAATTTCAAAATTTAAATTTGAAATACTTCCTATTATCAAAGGATATGCTCCTACTGATAATAAAAATGCGCTACCTGAAATTCCTGGAAACAGTAAGAAAGAGCATGCTATAAAACCAAATAATATTAATAAAAAAGTTTGTGGTTCTTGATATCCATGAATATGAAAACTATTTATGTGAAGACCGATTAAAATTGCAAAAAATATATTGATATAAAAAAATTTTCCCTTACTAATATTTTCTTTTAAGTATGTATTTATTACCAAGAAAATTCCATATCCAATCATTAAAACAGCAATTAGAAAAATAAAAATATTTGTGAAGTTTTCGTATAAAAAATTAATTAAAGAAGAGAATGCAAATACGCTCAAAACCATTCCCAGTAAAAGAGGAATTATTAAATCTAGTTCTTTAAATTTGCTTAAAAAAATTAATATTTTTTCATACACACCAAACATTAATGCAACAGTAGCGCCGGATATTCCTGGTAATAATTCAGATAAACCTATAAAGACACCTGCAATGAAATATCTAATTTTATCTTTCATGCATCATTACCATCATCTGATTTACCAGCTAGCATTGGAACAAAAGAGACATCATCATAAAAACTTTCTTCAACCTCATCGTTCTCACATTTTTTTATAACGTTCAGTTTTTGAGATGCTCCTCCTACCGGTAATACCAACTTAGCATCTTTTTTTAAAATTGAAACTAAGTCCTTAGGATATTCCCTAGGAGATGCGGCACATAAAATTCCATCATATTTAATTGAGTTGTCCCAGTCTTGATATCCATCACCATATTTAAATATTACATTATTAATTTTTAATTTATTCATATTGTCTCTTGATTTTTGAACTAATGGTTTGATTCTCTCAATTGCGTCAACTTTTTCAGCAAAGAAAGACAATACAGCTGATTGATAGCCACACCCAGAACCAATCTCTAAAACTTTTTCAAAAATTTTACCTCTAGAGTTTGTATGAGATATTAAAAGCTCAGTCATCTTAGCAACTATATATGGCTGTGAGATGGTTTGTTTGTATCCAATTGTCCATGATCTATTCTCGTATGCTCTGGACCAAAATGTCTCATCAAGAAAGATATGTCTTGGAATTTGAGACATTGTGTCCAGCACCCTAAAGTCTTTAATACCTAGATCAAGAAGATTTTCAATCATATCTTCCCTTACCCTTCTAAAAGTAAAACCTGAATTACTCATTTATGTATTTATTTGCATCATTGATAAAATTTTCTGAATTAAGACTGTAGTCAAGGATTGAAAAAGAGACATAACCATTCTTAATTGCTTCTGCATCTGTAATAAAAGAACTTTCTGCAAGAGGCTCTCCAGAAAGGTTGTATCTATATCTATAAACATCAGGCTTTGATGAATTTGTTTCAATTTTAATAGGCCTTCCAGGAATATCTCTTTTAGAAATCCCAGTAGCTTTAATACCTTTATATTCGTTTTTTGAGATATCAGGGAAGTTTATATTTATTACTTTACCTTTTAAACTTCCAGCAGAGCTGATAATTTTATCAATTAATTCACAAGACTTATTGGTGATAAAATCTATATCTTTTGCATCATATGACGCAACAGAAATTGCTATTGGTGGATATTTTAAATTCCTACCTCCGATTGCTGCCCCAACTGTTCCAGAGTACAGAACATCATTTCCAATATTTGCACCATGATTAATTCCTGATACAACGATATCAAATTCAAAATCTACGATACTCAAGAGCCCTAAATAAGAACAATCAGCCGGCGTTCCGTCAACAGCATAGGTTTTTTCATCTATTTTGATAACTTCTATTTCATTAAGATATGAAATTGCTGCGCTCATTCCACTGCAATTGTTTTTTGGAGCTACAATCCAAACTTCGTGTTTTTCAGAAAGCTTGCTGTGTAAGCTTTTTATATTTGTAGCATCATAACCGTCATCATTTGTTAATAGTATTTTCATTTTTTATCTCTAAGATTTACAAGACTTTGAACAGCAATTGCTTTGTTTTTTCCAATAATGCCTATTCCCTCAGAAGTGGTAGCTTTCAAACCTATACGAGCAGTTGAAATTCCCAAGATTTTTGACAACTTTTTTAAAATCTTCTCTCTGTGGGGGTTAATCTTTGGTTGTTCACATATTACAGTAGTGTCGACATTATAGATTTCTAAATTTAATTCATCTAATTTCATAAGGCAAAATTTTATTATCTTTGAGCTATCTAAGTTCTTATTTTTTTTATCTTGATCTGAAAAGTGCTTTCCAATATCACCAAGGCCTGATGCACCTAAAATTGAGTCTGCAATTGAATGAAGAAGAACATCCCCATCGGAATGTGCAATTATTCTAAAATCACATTCAATCTTATACCCTCCAAGAATTATTCCAGAGCCCCTTTCATACTTATGAAGGTCAAATCCCATTCCAGTCCTTGTTAAGAATTTATTAAGTATCTCCAAGTCATCAGGTTCTGTAATTTTGATATTAGACCTTCTGCCTTTAATTTTTGATAATTTCAGATTTGAATATTCAATAGCAGAGGATTCATCAGGACAATATATATCTTTATCAATACATTTCTTTATTGATAATTTCAAATCAGAAAATTGGGATATTTGAGGAGTTTGAACTAAATAAAATTTGTTTTTATCTATAGTTTCCTCAATTACTCCATTTTTTTTAATAGAATCATATACAGGAGTGTATAAAAAAGAACAGCTTGATTTTGTTTTCTTAATATCTTTATATAAATTTCTAATATCGTCTTCAAATATATTTGGACGCGCTGCATCATGAGTTATGACATAGTTGAATTTCTTATTAGTATTTTTTAATGCGTTATATATTGATTCTTGTCTAGTTTTTCCACCATAAATAAATTCTATTTTTTCTTGCCCATAAAAACTCTGTTTCTCAATTTCAACATCCTCTTTAGAGATAGCTATAATGATTTTAGATACGTATTTGGAATTTATAAAAGGCCAAGTTGCCATCTCAATAACCGTTTGGTGATTTATCTTTGCATATTGCTTCGGAATATCCTGTCCAAATCTTTCTCCAACTCCAGCAGCAGCAATAACAACTAATAGATCATTTTTTTTCATCATTTTTTTCTTTATCTTCTTTAAAAGAAACAAAATCTTCTTCAGGATATGTTAAATTTAGTTTTTCTCTTGCAAAATTCTCAACATGATCATTTGAGTTTTGAGCATTCATAATTTCAAATTGAAGAATTTCATTTTCCTTGTTTAACTCAATGTTCTTTTTTTCTTGAATGGTATTATCCTTAATTAAATCATTTCTCTTTGAATAATTATTTTCACTAAAAAAAATGCTTTTAGAAAGAAGAATTATAAGCAAAATAAGAAAAGTAACTAAAAAATAATATGGCCTATTCATTTAAAAACAATATCACTGCTTTCTTCTTCTATCCAAAGTAATCTATTATATTTTGCAATTCTGTCAGACCTGCATGGAGCTCCGGTTTTAATTTGTCCTATCCCTAGGCCAACTGCAAGATCTGAAATAGTTGTGTCCTCAGTTTCACCAGAACGATGAGAAATAATTGACTTAAAATTATTTTCATTTGCGCAGTTAATTGTTTCAATTGTTTCGGTTATAGAGCCAACTTGATTTGGTTTGATTAAAATAGAATTTGCTATATTTTGTTTAATTCCATCTGTTAGGATTTTTTTATTGGTAACAAATAAGTCATCTCCTACAAGTTGGCATTTTGATCCTAATTTCTCTGTTAGCATTTTCCATCCTGCAATATCATCTTCATCCATACCGTCTTCGATAGAAGTTATTGGGTATTTTGATACTAAATCATGAAGGTATTCTACAAATTCAGATGGTGAAAGTTTCTTATCCTCACCTTGTAAAATATATTTTTTTCCGTCATAAAACTCGCTTGCTGCGCAATCAAGTGCAATATTAACATCAACGCCTGGCTCCAAGTTTGACTTTTTTATAGCATCAATTATTAATTTTATTGCGTCCTCATTTGACTTTAAATTTGGTGCAAAACCTCCCTCATCACCAACTGCTGTAGAACATTTTTTAACCAGTAATATTTTTTTAAGATTATGATAAATTGTTGTTGCCCATTCCATCACCTCAACAAATGTCTTTGCTCCACTTGGAATGATCATAAATTCTTGTAAATCAATATTATTGTCAGCATGCTCACCACCATTAAGAATATTAAACATGGGCATTGGCATAGAATAATTAAGAACAATACCAGTAATATCTTCATAAATACTAGAAAAATGTTCATATAGATTAATATTTTTAGCTTTAGAGGCAACATGAGCGACAGCTAGAGATACAGCAAGTATAGCATTTGCTCCAACCTTAGATTTATCCTGTGTAGCATCAAACATTATTAGTGACTTGTCTATCTCTTGCTGATTATTTGGATCTTTACCAATAACAATTGAGGACAGCTCTTTATTAATGTTGCTAACAGCTTTTAGAACACTTTTACCGTGATAAGTACTTTTATTATCTCTTAATTCTATAGCCTCTTTAGAACCAGTAGAGGCTCCGCTAGGGACCATGGCGAAAGCTGAAGTTCCATCTTCTAAAACCACTTTACAAGAAATTGTCGGAAAACCTCTGGAGTCAAAAACCTGTATTGCTTTAACTGAAGAAATCTTTAACATTTTTTATGTTATCTCAAGATCATTTTGATTTTTTACAAATTCGTCTAGATCTTTTATTTGTTTCATAAATTCTTCTAATATAGATAAAGGTAAAGCACATGGACCATCACACATTGCCTTATCTGGAGTTGGATGGGCTTCAAGAAATAATCCTGCAATTGATTGAGATATTCCAGCTTTAGCTAAACTTAAAACATACTCTCTTCTCCCCCCAGTTGCACTTCCTAATCCTCCTGGTAACTGGAGAGAATGAGTCACATCAAATATAACTGGCTTGGATAGCTTTTTAAGAATTTGAAAATTTAAAGTATCAACAACTAAATTATTGTAACCAAAGCTATTGCCTCGCTCGCATAATGTTATCTGACTATTGCCAGCCGATGAACACTTCTCAACAATATTTGACATCTCTGGGGCTGATAAGAACTGTGGCTTCTTGAACTGTATTATTGATTTTGTTTTTGCCGCCGCATTTACTAAATCAGTCTGTCTTGCTAGGAAGGCAGGTATTTGTATTACTTCACAAATCTCACTAACCGGCTCGGCTTGATTGGGCTCATGAATATCAGTAATAACAGGAATATCAAAAGTATTGGAAATTTCTTGAAGAATCTTAAGTCCCTCTTCCATCCCAGGGCCTCTAAATGATTTGATTGAGCTCCTATTAGCTTTATCAAAGGAACCTTTAAAAATATAATTTATATTATGTTTAAGGCTGACCTCCTTAAATCTTTCGGCAACCTCCATCGCTAGGTCTCTAGACTCAAGAACATTCATTCCTCCCATTAAGACCATTGGTTTATTGTTATCTATTTCGAAGTTTCTTAGTTTCATATAAATTACTTTGATATTGTGCTTTTAATATAACTGTTAAATATAGGATGTCCATCCCTTGGATTTGAAGTAAATTCAGGATGAAATTGACATGCTAAAAACCATTTATGGCTTGGAATTTCTATCATCTCAACAAGCTTACCATCAATTGAAGTTCCCACCACTTCAAGACCATTTCTAATCATTTCATCTTTAAATTTTGGATTGACTTCATAGCGATGTCTATGTCGTTCAATAATTTCTAATGTTTTGTACATTTTGAAGGAATTTGAATTCTTTTTAAGCATGCATAATTGACCACCCAGGCGCATCGTGCCTCCTAGATCAGAGTTTTTATCTCTTTTTTCTTTTTTACCAGATATATCATTCCATTCAGTAATAAGCCCAATTACTGGATATTTTGTATTTTGATTAAATTCAGTGCTATTTGCTTTTTTTAATTTTAAGACATTCCTTGCAAATTCAATAATAGCAACCTGCATTCCTAAGCATATGCCCAAATATGGTATATCATTCTCTCTTGCAAACTTACATGCAAGAATCATACCCTCCACACCTCTTTCACCAAATCCACCAGGCACTAAAATAGCATCTGCATTTCTTAATGCTTTTCTTATATTCTTGCTTGTGAGATTTTCAGCTTCAACAAAATTTATATTTACTTTTGTTTTATTTTTAATTCCAGCATGTTCTAAGGCCTCATTTATTGATTTATAGGAATCTTTTAATTCTGTATATTTTCCAACAAAAGAAACATTAACTTCTTTTTCAGGCAATAATTTTGCCTTTACAACTCTTTTCCAATCATTTAATTGTGGATTTCTAGATTTGATCTTTAATTTTTCTAATATTGTCTTATCTACTTTCTGTTTGTTTAATAGTAAAGGAATAGAATAAACGGTATCTACATCATGCATAGAAATTACACTATTGTTTGGTACGGAGCAAAATAATGCTATTTTATTCTTTTCATCTTTTGGTAATTCTTTATCTGAACGACAGATCAGGACATCTGGACTAATACCTAGTGATCTTAGTTCCTTTACAGAATGTTGTGTTGGTTTTGTTTTTAGTTCACCGGAGGCATTTATAAAAGGAACAAGTGTTAAATGTACAAAAGCCCATGATGAATTTGGTAATTCAAGAGCCATTTGTCTTAGCGCTTCAACAAAGGGCTGGCTCTCAATATCGCCAACCGTTCCACCTACTTCAACAATAGCTATGTCTTTATTTAAACCGCCGGCTTTAATCCTTTTTTTAATTTCATTAGTAATATGAGGGATAACTTGGACAGTTCCTCCTAAATATTTTCCTTTTCTTTCGTTTCTAATAACCGTTTCGTATACTTTTCCAGCAGTGAAATTATTCTTTTTTGATGCTTCAAACCTTACAAACCTTTCATAATGACCTAGGTCGAGATCTGTTTCTGTCCCATCATTAGTTACAAATACCTCACCATGTTGAAAAGGACTCATCGTGCCTGGATCAACATTAATGTAAGGATCAACTTTAATTAAGGATACTGAAAGCCCTCTTGACTCTAATAATGCGCCAATAGATGCAGCTGCTATGCCTTTTCCGAGTGAAGAAACCACTCCGCCAGTTATAAAAATGTACTTAGTTTTTGCCATCATTAAAGTTAGTCATGATGGGATATTAGAATAACAGATTAAAAATAATAGTTAAACAATAATGACTTATTATAATAACTATATTTTTTTATATACCATCCTGACCCTGGATTTAATTCCTGTCATTAAGTAGTATGAAATTAAATCATTTGTCTTGACAATTTTTGATATAGGTAAATTTGGTGAAAAAAACTCACACCAATCTCCTACAGAACAATTTTCTATATTCGTTACATCTACTGTGGTTAGATCCATACTAACCCTTCCAAATACTTTAGCTATTTGATTATTAATCATAACGTGCGTGTTGTCTTTAATATTTAGTGGTAATCCATCTGCATAGCCAAGGTACACAGAAGCAATAAGCATATCATCAAGAGCTACAGCTCTTCCGTCATAGCCTACCTTTTCTCCTTTCTTGATTGGTCTTAAATTTACAACTGGTGACCTAAGAGTCATTGCTGTTTTAATCTCTTTGTCTTTTAAATATCCCCCATAAATACCAATTCCACATCTTACCCAATCATGGGCTTGATCTGGAAAATTCATAATGCATCCAGTATTTGCAATACTTTTATCTACATCATCATTAAGATTATTATATAAATCTTCAAATAGTTTAATTTGATTTTTATTAGATACAGATTCTTTATCATTTGATGCAGCAAGATGGGTCATTAAGGTAAATTTCTTATCACGAAGGTATTTGTTATATATTCTCATAAAGTCTTCTATCTCAAATCCAAGTCTATTCATACCAGTATTTACTTTAAACCATAAGTTTTCAAAGTTGTTATTTTGTTTAATAATTTCGAATTGGTCTTGATTGTGTATAACAATATCCAAATTATTTTCTTTAGCATCAAGGAACTCATTTTGAGTATATATACCCTGCATTAACAATACTTTTTTATTAGATATGGTCCTGATTTTTTTTGCCTCATCAATTCTAACGACTCCATATCCATCAGAAAGATCATCAATATCTTTAACAACACTTTCTAGATTATGACCATAAGCATCAGATTTTATTACAGCCATGAATTTTGATTTCTTATGAAGTTTATTTCTTATATAAGAAATATTTTTTCTAAGGATCTTTGCATCGATAATTAGTTCTGAGTTGATTGCAGTCATTCAGAATGATCGTAATATCCATCATTCGAAAAATTTTCAAACCTAGTGAACTCTTTTAAGAATGTTAGATTTACTTTTCCTATAGGCCCATTTCTTTGTTTGCCAATAATTATTTCAGCCTTATTACCATCATTAGAGTCTTCATGATAGACCTCGTCTCTATATATAAATAATATTACATCTGCATCTTGCTCAATTGCACCTGAGTCTCTTAAATCAGCCATTATGGGCCTCTTATTATCTCTTTTTTCAACAGCTCTATTTAATTGAGATAGAGCTATTACAGGAACATTAAGTTCTTTTGCCAGGGATTTTAGAGATCTTGAGATTTCAGAAATTTGATTAACTCTGTTTTCTGCAGACATAGGAAGTTGCATTAATTGTAAGTAATCTACTACTATTAAAGATAATCCATTTTCAGTTCTCGCAAGTCTTCTAGCCTTTGCTCTTAATTCCATAGGGGTTAATAAGGAACTATCATCAATCCATAAAGGCATATTTTTTAATTTTTCACTTTGTTGAAATATAGCTTTCATCTCATCATCTTTTAACATTCCAGATCTAACATTCTGTTGATTTATTTTAGTCATGCTTGATAAAAGTCTTGTTGTTAAAGCTGTTCTAGGCATCTCAAGACTGAAGATAAGGACTGCACCATCCGACTCATCATTTAAGAGCACATTCTCTGCAATATTCATTGCAAGAGATGTTTTCCCCATACTAGGTCTTCCGGCAACAACAATAAGGTCTCCTTTTTGAATTCCTAATAATTTATTATCTAGGTCTTTGAAGCCCGTTGATTCTCCTATTAGCCCACCTGATCTGTTGGAGAGCTCGTGAATTTGATCAAGAGCATCTCTAACATTATCTTTCATAGATTTAGGGCCTTGATCATTCTGACTTGTTTCATCATTAAGTGCAAAGATCATGCTTTCAGCTTTATCTAATAATGAAGCACCCTCTTGTCCCTGAGGGTTTGATATTAATTCAGATATTTCAAAATTAGCTTTCATTAGCTTTCTTGTGATTGATCTTTGTCTAATGATCTCTGCATATGCATCTAAATTAGCTGCTGATGGTGTCGATGTTGCTAATTCAACTAAGTAATCTTTCCCCCCAATTTTATTAAGAGAATTCTTATTATCTAATTTCTCAGATACAGTTATAGGATCAAGGGGTTTATTTTCTTCAATAAGCTCAGCCATTGATTGAAAAATTATCTGATGATCTTTACCATCAAAGTCTTTTTCTTTTATTACTTGAATTACTGTATCAAATCTATGAGTTTCAAGCATCAGCCCTCCAAGAACAGCTCTTTCTGCTTCTCTGGTTTGCTCGTTATGATTGACTTGCATATCTGACATTGGAATATGATTTTTACATCATATTTCAAAATATACAACTACTCTGGTGATACTTTTACTAAAACTTCAACACTTACTTCTGGATGAACACCAATAACAATATTATGTTCACCTGTTTCTTTTAGAGGGCCTTCGGGAAGCTGAACTTCACTTTTATCTATTTGAATTTGATTGTTGATAAAAGCTTCAGAAATTTCTCTTGTACCAACAGATCCATATAGAGCACCTTCTTCAGTTACTGGAACCAAGATTTCACATTCAGAACCTTCTAACTCATTTGCCCTAGCTTGTGCTTTTGTAAGCGCATCTTCAGACATTGCTGCTAGTTCATCTTTTTTCGATTCAACCTCGGCAATATTTTTTTCACTAGCAAAAGCGGCTTTTTTTTGGGGAATTAAAAAATTCCTAGCATATCCTGAATTGACATCAACTATGTCTCCAATTTCTCCAAGCCTTTGAATCTTATCAAGTAATATAATCTTCATAATTTATTTATGCATATCCGTATAAGGTATTAGTGCTAAAAATCTAGCCACCTTAATGTATCTTGTTAATTTTCTTTGATTAGATGCTGATATTCCTGTAACCCTTGCTGGAATAATCTTTCCAGTTTCTGTTATGAACTGTTTTAAGATATTGATGTCTTTATAGTCAAACTTTTCTGGTAATTCATATTTATTCATCTTTTACATCCTTGTCTTCAATGTTTGCTTCTGCTGATGATGGTTCATTATCTTTAATATCTGCTTTTTCTTTTTTATCATTCTTCTTTTCATCTTCGTTATCACCGTCTTCTTTAGGCTTAACTCTTTTTACTTTTTTCTTATCTTCTTTAGTTGTAACCTCTTCTGAATCATGTTTCTTATTTTTAGAATCTATAAGCAACTGAGAATCTTGTCCTGAATGATTTTTTACGGATAGGAAGAGATGTCTAATGATTGATTCATTGTATTTGATCTTATTTTCAATCTCTATTAACTTAGGAGCTTCACCCTCAATATCAAATAATAAATAATGCCCTTTATTGTGATTATTTATTGAATATGATAACTGTCTTCTACCAACATCTTCGCATTTTAAAACGCGGAAAGAATTAGCAATAAGTAATTTTTCAAAATCTTTTATAAAATCATCAGCCTTTGAAGAAAGGTTTGGGTTAAGGATTACTACTGCTTCGTATTTTTTCATATTTTCCCTTATGGTTATAGATTTTTAACTATAGTAAAAACCAAGGAAAAAGCATTCTAATTGAATTAATTTTTTTTATCAATACTCGCTTTTTATTATGCTCATTAGCCTAGAGAAAAATCCTTTATTCTGCTCAGACAAAAGTTCATGGTTAATTTGTTTATAGCCATGTTCAATTAGGCCAATTGAAGTAGCATATATAGGGTTTTGAAGTATTGTTTCCATACCCTTAAAATTTGTGGGTATACCCAATCTAACAGAAGTTTGAAATATGGATTCAGCTAACTCAACTACGCCTTCCATTTTTGAAGTACCCCCAGTAAGAACAATTCCAGCTGATATGTGTTCTTTAAATCCATTTCTTGAAATTTCAGTTTTTATCAAATCAAAAAGTTCAGAATAACGTTGCTGAATGATGTCTGCCAAGGCACTTCTAGAACAATCTCTTGGAGATCTGCCACCAACAGCAAGAACTTCAAATTTTTCTTCATCTCTTGTAAATTCAGTTACTGCGCAACCAAATTTTTGTTTTATGTCCTCAGCTTGAGGTGTTGGAGTTCTTAGCGCCTCTGCTATATCTTTCGTAACATTATCACCTGCAATAGGAATAACTCCAGTATGTACTATTGAACCAGAATTAAATATTGCAATATCGGTGGTGCCACCACCGATATCAACCAAACAAACTCCTAACTCTTTTTCATCATCAGATAATATAGAATGCGAACTTGCAAATTGCTCTAAAACAAAACCATTAACATTTAGTCCACAATTTTTTATACACTTTTCAATATTTTTGACAGCGCTATTTGCGCATGTCACAAGATGAACTTTTGTCTCCAATCTAGTGCCAGACATGCCAAGAGGATCCAAGCTAACTTCTTGTCCGTCTATAATAAATGATTGAGGTATAACATGTAATAAGTTTTGATCAGATGGTATTGCTACCGCTTGTGCAGATTCGATTACCCTATCTAAATCATATGATGAGACTTCATTATCTTTTATTGCTTCAGCTCCATGAGAGTTTAAACTTTTGACATGTTTACCAGCAATACCAACATATACAGATTTAATTTTTTCTTCAATCATAGATTGGGCTTGTTCAACTGCCTTATCTATTGCATCTGTCGTTGCATCTATATTTACAACAACGCCCTTTTTTAACCCGCTTGATGGATATGAGCCCAAGGCAATAATCTCTAATTTCTTTTCATCATTATATTTACCAACAATACAAACGACTTTTGAAGTACCAATATCTAAACCTACAATCATGCTAGAATTTTTTATACTATTTGCCATAACTTAGAGCAGCTCCATCTTTATATCTCATATCTATAATACTAGGTATTTTTCTATTCTCGTATAAATAATTTACAGTATCATGAAAATTTTTAAGTCTATTATCTGAAATATTTTTTCCAAATCTTATTAAGGTTGAATCAGTTTGCACATCCCATCCATTTACGTAGCTATAATTTATGCTTACAACTTTAAATTTTATTGATTTATTTAATTCCATATTATTTATTAAAAGAAGGATATCATTGAGATCATCTATATCTCCATGAACCATAATTAGCTTTTTTTTAGATTTGTCAAAACCAAATCTAATTAAATCTTTATCATAATAGTATTCATCATTAAGAATAAAAATAGGCTCTCTATTCTTTATACTAATGAATATCTTTTTCTTGAATGGTCTAAAAGTTATAGAATAATCTTTTATCCAGTCTTGGTTTTGAATCAAATTCTCGATACCTTGTCTAGAAGATTCTTTTTGAAGACTCTCAAACAGTAGCTTTTGAGATGTAAATTCAAATCCAGATTCATAATTTATACTTATTTCATATTCTGCAGCTAGGTTTACAGGAATTACTAATGATATTACTAGAAATATTTTTTTATAAAGACGCATCGATAATTTTTTCCACAACCTCATTATAAGAAAAGCCTAATAAACTTCCTGACTTAGGAACATTGCTATGGCTTGTCATTCCAGGAACTGTATTAATTTCTATTACATAAAAATTACCTTTTTTATCTTGAATTAAATCAACTCTTGCCCATGCTTTACAATCTAATGCTTCAAACGCATTTATAGCTATTAATTTAATCTCATCTAATTCATTTTGAGTTAATTTTGCCTCAACGTGCAAAGTGTCGTCTGAGATATATTTTGCATCATAATCATAAAACTCGTTTTTTGTGATTATTTCTATAGGCGGGAAACATTCTTTGTCAATTATAGTTACTGTGATCTCTCTTCCATGAATATATTCTTCAAACAAAAAACCTCTGTTAGGATTTGTGCATTTTTTATATGCAGCTCTTAAGCTTTCTTCATCACTAATTTTAAAAATATCTACGCTTGATCCATCTTCTTGTGGTTTTAGAAATAAATATTCAAAAGGTCTGAACCTGTCATAAGGTGATGCACGAAGCCCATGATCAACAATTGTTTTGTCGAATTTAACTTCAAGCCAAACTGGCGTTCTAATGTTATTTTTTTTTAATATTTCTTTTGTTAATCGTTTATTCCAAGTATTTCTGCATGCCTTTGAGTTTGATCCAGAATATAAAATATTTAAATCATCCAAATCTTTTTGAAGTTTTCCACCTTCACCCTCAAAACCATGAAGTGCGATAAATACAAAATCATAAACTTTTAGTTCATATAAATTGCTTAGATTCTTAAAATCTATTAAATCTGATTCATATCCAAGATCACATATTGCTCTATGTACGCCCATACCACTTTGCAATGATATTTCTCTTTCTGAGGATGAGCCTCCATAAAGGACTGCTATTTTATTTATTTTGCCCATTTATCTTTTATCGATTCACAAACTTTTGAAATACTGCCAGCGCCTTGAGTGACTACAATGTCAAAAGAATCTATCTTGTTCATAATTAAATCTATCACATCATCATGACTTTTAAGATATGTCACGTCTTTATGGCCCATTTGTTTTATTGATTCTGCAATTGTTCTTGAATGAATTCCTCTAATAGGCTTTTCACTGGCTGAATATATGTCTAATAATATTAATGAGTCTGTTTTATTGAGTACTCTTATAAAGTCATCAAAGAGTTGTGCAGTTCTAGAAAATCTATGAGGTTGAAATATCATGCAAACTTTTTTATTAGGGAATTCCTCTCTATAAGCATTAATATTTGAATCTATTTCAAGAGGATGATGGCCATAATCATCTATTAGAACAATTTTTTTTTGGTTAATCTTTATATTATGCTTCTCATATCTTCTGCTTACACCTGAAAATTCTGAAATACCTTTTTTTATAGCGCTAATTGGAATTCCTTCCTCCATGGCAACACCGATAGAAGCAGCTGCATTAAAAACATTATGCCTACCTGGTAAATTTAATTTAAACTTGTGATTTTTATTATTCTTTTTATCAAAAATCTCAAAATTTTGTCTACCATTTACAGGTTCAATATTAATTATTTGATAATTAGCTTTTTTTGATTCACCAAAACTTATTTGTGTTCTGGATATTCTTTTTGAAATTTTTTTTATATTCTTATCGTCGCTATTAATTAAAAGATAGCCATAAAATGGAACATTTTCAGAAAACGAAACAAATGAGTCTAGAAGATTATCAAATATATTATTGTAATGAACTAAATGATCGTCATCTATGTTTGTTAAAACAGCTACATCGGGTTGAAGATGAGTAAATGTTCCATCACTTTCATCAGCCTCTGCAACAAGATACTTACCCTCGCCAAGATCAGAATTTTCATCAGTACTTAGAACCTTTCCTCCAACAACATATGTTGGACTCAAATTTGCAACACTCAAAATTTTTGCAATCATGCTAGTGGTAGTTGTCTTACCATGACTTCCAGCAACAGCAATACTTTCATAGCCAATCATAATGCTTCCAAGCATTTCTGCTCTTGGAATAATCGTTATCGAATCTTTTTTTGCTTTAATGATTTCTGGATTACTCTTATCAATTGCTGATGAAACTACTACTAAATTTGAACCTTTAATATTTTCTTTTAAATGTCCTATAGAAACTTTGGCGCCATCCTCCCTTAGCTTCTTTAAATCATCAGAATCTATAATATCAGAGCCAGATATTTTATAACCCTTTTTTAATAGCACTCTTGCAATGCCAATCATTCCAGCACCACCGATACCTACAAAGTGAATTCTTTTTACTTTTTTAAATAATTTCATTGTTCTCAAAAAAATCTTCTATATTTGCAATAATTATTTTTGCTGAATTTATGTGATCTAAGTTTTCAGTATTCTTCCAACTAATAAAGACTTTATTTTTAATCAGAGTTTCTACCTTCTTTTGAAGATGATTTATGTGCTCCTTTTGTTCATGCAAAATACCCATGCTAATTCCCTCAATGCTTTTGGCATTCCATAACTGATGATTATCTATTGATGTGGGAAGTGGAATCATGACAACACCCCTTTTCAGCGAGGTTATCTCTGATAAACTAATAGCACCAGCTCTTGATATTACGAAATCAGACCAAATAATTTGCTCATTGGGATTTTTATAAAATTCATTCACCTCAGCATTGATCTCGTTTGACTTGTATAAATCTTTAACTTTTTCTAGCTTGTCTTTGCCACATTGATGTCTAATTTTTAGCTCATATGGAAGATTTTTAAAAATTAACGGGACAGTTTGGTTGATATATTCTGCGCCTTGGCTACCACCAGTTATGTAGATTTTTATTTCCTCATTATCTTTCCCGATGTAATTCTTTTGACTATCATTAAAGAAGTCTCTTATCGGGTTTCCAGAAAGCACAGCTCTTTTTAAACCCTTTATAGGAAATCCAATAAAATTAATCTTAGATATTTTTGATAATAATTTATTAGCAGAACCTAATACGGCATTTTGTTCGTGTAAAAATATTGGTTTTCTAGTTAGCCAACATGCGATCCCGGATGGAACAGTTATAAAGCCTCCAAAACCAATCATTGCATCTATTTGATCTTCTTTAATAATTTTAATTACTTTGAAAATGTTAACAAAAATTTGGTAAATAACTTTAAATTTGATTATCAAGTTACTACCACGGAAACCCTCAATAGATAGATTATATATTTTTGAATCTATTTCTTCGTATGCACTTTTTTCAATTTCAGTACCTGTACCAATGAAAACAACTTCATAATTATTTTTAACTAATGATTTAGCAATTGCTGAAGCGGGGAATACATGTCCACCAGTTTTTGCAGCTACAATTAAAAATTTCATAATCTAAAATAATTTATTTTCATTATTAATTCTTAATACAATACCTATTAATGAAAGCATTATTATCATGCTAGTTCCTCCATAGCTAATAAAGGGAAGAGTTAAGCCTTTTGTTGGAACTAATCCTATATTTACAGCAATATTAAAGAATGCTTGAATTGCAATCAAAAGAAATACTCCAAAAACAACATATCCTTGAAAAAATCTTTTCTTTTTGAAGGAATCAAATGAAATATATATCAATCCTATCAATAAAACTACAAATAATGATATTAGAAATAATGCTCCTATAATACCTAATTCTTCAACCAATATTGCAAAAATAAAATCAGTATGAGCTTCTGGTAAAAAATGAATTTTTTGAAAACTGTTTCCTAATCCAACTCCAAACCACCCTCCTTGACCAATACCAAGTAAGGAATTTGATAATTGCCATCCTGCATCTCGAGCTATTTCAGGAGCAAAAGGGTCACTAAAAGCTAATATTCTAGAAAATCTCTCTGGGGAACCTATAATTGCCAAATAACCCAAAAGAGCAATTAATGAAATTAAGAGCCCTAATTGAAGATACGATATGCCTGCATAAAAAAGAATTCCAACTACTAACATACAGATAATAGCTGTAGAACCAAGATCTGACTGAAACATAATTAGAATTGAAATTATGAATAATAAAATTAAGGGTTTTACAAAACCCCTCAAAGAGTCAATTTCTGAAGTTCGTCTAACTGAATATCCTGATATATATAAAATAATACTAAATTTACATATTTCTGATGGTTGAATGTTGATAGGCCCTAATCGAATCCACCTAGTACTGTTATTAACAGTTGATCCAACATCAGGAATAAAAAGAGCAATCAATAAAATAACGCTCATCAACATAAATATCCAATCAGCTCTATAAAGAAAGTTTGAAGGTAATAATAAAAAAACTACCATTGCGATAATTCCAATTGCAATAAAAAGACTTTGATTTTGTGCAAAATGAAAAGGATTTGATTTCATATCATCTGCGATATAAATGCTTGAAGAGGCAACCATAATTATTCCTAAAAGCAATAAGGCTATTAGAGGCAATATAACTAAGATATCATTTTTATTAATATTCATAGATGGACTTTTAGAAGTTGATTGAAGTGTTCTCCTCTTTCAACAAAATTCTTGTAATCATTACCACTTGGATAGCCTGGTGAAAAAAGAATATTTTTATTTCCTTTTATTGAGTTCGATATATCCTCTAGAGAATTATAAATAGTTTTTTTATGGTGGTTTATACATCTATCTATCTCTCTGCGATGATCTCCAAAAATGAGAATCTCTCGAGGACCTTCAATTGTGATCTTTCTATATCCTTCTTTTCTAGGGTCTCCACATACTATTAAAATGTATTCTAAATTTTCAAATAAACTATTAGCTTTATTTAAAGCATATGATAAGGAATGAAAATTGGTTGATTTCGAATCATTAATTATATTTTCTGAAATTTTTTGGAATCTGTATGGGAGATTTTTCAACTCAATTTTATCTGCCTTAAAAGATGTAATCCACTCAAATAACTTATATGGGTTTATTTCATTTGAAATGCTATTTTTAGCTAAGAGGATCTTTTCTTTTGATGTTTTATAATTTTCAAAATCACCATGATAGTCTAAGTGATCCAAATCAATATTGAGCAAAACCCCATAATCTAAATCATTTTTTATCATTTTATCAAGTTGAAAACTAGATAGCTCAATAATTGAATACTTCTTATCATTATTAATGAAATCAAGCATTGTATTGCCTATATTTCCAATTAAATTTGAAGAATCATGATTTTCTAATAACTGCTGAAGGTGATAAGCAGTTGTGCTTTTTCTATTAGTTCCAGTTATTCCTATTTTTATTGAGTTATCTTCCTTAAAAAAAATATCAATATCAGTAAATACATTTTTGTTAATGTTAATTATTTCATTGAATATCTTTCTTGGAATACCCGGACTACATAAGATTTCGTTAAATTCTGTTAGGTCATAATTCTTATTATATTTAGAATGATTTATATCAAATATTTCAAAATTTAGTTTTTTTTTATTTAAATATCTTTCAAAAGATTTACCAGTTTCTCCATAACCATATATAAGAGACTTCATTGATTACCTTAATTTTAGTGTTGCTAAAGCTATCAATATTAAAACAAGTGTAATAATCCAAAAACGAACAATAATTTTAGGTTCAGCCCAACCCTTTAATTCAAAATGATGATGAATTGGTGCCATTAAAAAGACTCTCTTGCCTCGAGTCTTATATGATACAACTTGGATTGCAACGCTTAATGTTTCTACTACAAATCCTCCTGCCATAATTGCAAAGACTAGTTCATGCCTCAATATTATTGCAATTATTCCTAAAATAGCTCCCAATGCTAGGGACCCTATATCTCCCATAAATATTTGAGCTGGATAAGTGTTGTACCATAAAAAGCCTATCCCTGATCCTATAAGAGCTCCGCAGAATACAATCAATTCACCTGATAGAGGAAGATGAGGTAAGTAAAGATAATCAGCAATTAACTGATTGCCCATTGCATATGCTATCAAGCCTAGTGCTCCACCTATTAGAACTGATGGCAAAATGGCGAGACCATCAAGACCATCGGTTAAGTTTACTGCATTAGATGAACCTATAAGAACAAACATGCCAGTAAAAATAAATATAAAGGGTGACATAGGAATTACCAGATCTTTAAGGAATGGAACAATAAAAGATGTTTCAGGAATTATTTCAGCTGAATAATATAGATAGAACATAGATACGAAAGCAATAATAGATTGAAAGAGGATCTTTTGTTTAGAAGATAACCCATCAGAGCTTTTATATTTAATTTTTAAATAATCATCAAAGAATCCTATTACTGAAAATCCTACTGTTACACCCATAACAACCCATATATATCTATTACCTAGATCTGCCCAAAGAAGGGTTGAAATTATGAGAGAGGATAAGATTAATAGTCCGCCCATGGTGGGCGTTCCTGTTTTTTGATGATGTGATTTAGGGCCATCCTCTCTAACATATTGCTGAAATTGCATTGATTTTAAGAAATTAATTATTAATGGCCCCATTAAGATTGAGATTAACAATGCTGTTACAGTACCTCCAATTGTTCTAACTGTTAAATATCTCAAAACATCAAAACCAGGATCAACTGATACTAAAATTGTGCCTAAATACTCAAACATTTATGAATCTCTCCATTCTCATACCTCGGGAACCTTTAATCAAGATAACATCTTTTGATGTTATATTTTGTTTTAAATATCTCTTTAAATCACTTTCATTATCAAAGAAAATACCTTTTTCACCAAAACCTTTTATTGCATGCTCTGTAAGATTGCCATACCCAAGAAGTAAATTTATTCCTTTCTTCTTAGCATACTTGCCAATATCTTTATGGAATTTATTTTTGTATCTTCCCAATTCCAACATGTCTCCTAATAATAGGACAGTATTTTTTTGATAATTACTTAATAAATCAATAGATTTCTTAGTTGAGTCAGGATTTGCATTATAGGTATCATCAATTAATGTCGACCCTTTAATCCATTTTGATTTGATTTGCCTTAAATTATTAAAACTATTGTTGCTTAAAAGTTCAGAGAAATTATTTGGTTCTTTCCCTAAACAAAAATAAACTGCAAAAGCAGCAAGAATATTTTTAATATTATGCTCTCCCTCTATAGATGTGTTGATTAAAATAGATTTTTTTAATAGCTTTGAAGAAATTGTAAAGCTCAGTCCATTGGATTTAATTTTTACCTTTTCTGCATAAAAATCTGAATCTATATTTATTCCAAATGTTATGAATTGGATATCAGATCTTATTTTCCTCCATTTTATAAGATGTTTTCTATTATCACCTGGAATAATTAAAAATCCTTTTTTTTGGATGTTTTCAATAATTTCCGATTTTACTTTAAATACACCATCAATATTTTTTAATATTTCTAAATGAGAATTCCCTATATTTGTAATAACACCGATATATGGTTTTATAATTCTGCTTAGATAGTCGATATCTTTGAATTTTGATGCACCAATTTCGAGAACTAAATATTTTGATTTAGGAGATGCATTCATAATGCTTAAAGGAACTCCTATTTCATTATTAAAGTTTTTCAAAGTCTTTGAGTTATTTCTTAATGTTTTGGCAATAATATTAGTGGTGGTGGTTTTGCCATTGCTTCCGGTAATTGCTATTACAGAACCTTGATAATCTTTAATAATGTTCTGGGATATTTTTTTTAATGCGTTTATTGTGTCATCAACATAAATAATTCTTTTATTTATGTTATTTTTGTAACGCTGATGATCTGTTATAACAACAACAGCACCTTTGGCTAGGGCCTCTTCAACAAAATCATTGCCATCAAAATTTTTACCTTTAATAGCAATAAATAAAGAATCTTTTTTTATAGCTCTTGTATCTGATGAAATGCTTTTAATTGGTTGGTGCTTTTTAATAGGAATGCCAAGAAATATGCTTAAATCAGCTGTATTAGCTATAAATTTCATATACCACCTCATAATCACTAAAATGTGAAATTATTCCATTAATTTCTTGAGTTTCTTCGTGTCCTTTTCCAAGAATTAACATACAGTCATTATCATTTATTAACTTGCTTCCTTGAATGATGGCTTCTTTTCTGTCTTCAATAACTATTACATCCCTAAGATCATTATCATATTTAGCATCCTCATAAATGTCTTCAAAATTTTCACTTCTAGAATTATCTGATGTAAAAATTATTTTGAACGCATTCTCTATAGCAACTTTCAACATTTTCGAACGTTTAATCTTGTCTCTGTCACCGCCACAACCGAAGACTACAATTAAATTATCAAAGTATCTTTTGATAGAATTTAAAAGAATATTAAAAGAATGTTCATTATGAGCAAAGTCAATAATAATATTAACAGGAATACCTTCTATAATATCTAATCTTCCTTTAGGAAGTTTTAAGAAAGAAAGGTCATTAATTGAATCATCATAAAATTTATCAAATCCTATTGAGCAAATTGCAAAAACTAGATTACTGACATTGAACTCTGGAAAGAGCTTACATGAAAATTTATACTTCTTGTTGTTGTCATCTTCATATCCTTGAGGCCCATTATTGATTAATATTTCGAATTCAGATTTGCTTATTGATATTTTTGTTATTTTATAAAAAATATCTGAAAAATCATTTTTATTACTAATACATGTAAGCTCATGATCATTATCTTTTATAAAATTATATTTTTCAGAATATTTTAAAGAGCCTTCATCAATTAACTTAATGGATGAATTAATTTTAAAGATTTCAAATTTTGCATCCCTGTATGAAGATATATTTTTATGATAATCCAAATGCTCATCTGCGATATTTAAAATAGATGCTGAGTTCAGCCAAAAGATATCACCAAGTCTTTTCTGATCAAGTGCATGTGAAGAAATTTCTAAACATATATTCAACGAATCCAAACCCCAATCTAAAGAACTTATTATCTCAAATAACTCAAAAATGTCTGGAGTTGTCTTTGATGAGAATGATGTTTGGAATTTATTATTATTATGTTGACATCCAAGAGTGCCTATATAGATTGATTCATATCCCATATTAACTAGCAATTGATGGCAAAGATGAGCAGTAGATGTTTTACCATTTGTTCCTGTAAATGTGAAAAAATTATTACTATTAATGTCAATTTTATAAAAAGCATCAAGAAATTTAATTATTTTTTCTTCTAAATTTTTTATATATAGAATCTTTTCATTTTTTATTATTACGTTTGGATCATTATGAACTGCAATAGAAGCTCCAAGATTAATGGCTTCTTCTGCAAAATTACTACCATGGATCTTTGTTCCTTGCAGTCCAAAAAAGATTGAATCTTTTATTACTTTCTTTGATGAGTTAGTGACACTTGAGATTTTTGTATCTTTTGGAATTTGAATGCCTAAAATGTTTTCATATTCATTCATCTTCAAAATAACCTAAATGATTTAAAGAACTTTCTGCAATCTTTGCAAAAACAGGCGCTGCAACTGCACCACCTGTATAAGAATTTAATCCAGGATTTTCTATTGAAACAAAAATAGTGAGGGATTTGTCGCTTATAGGAGTAATACCAACAAAAGAGGCTATATATAAATTTTCTGCATATCCTGATCCTTTTTTAGTTTGATGAGCAGTTCCAGTTTTTCCTCCTACAGAAAAGCCTTTTACATTTGCTGCTTTTCCAGTTCCATCTTTTACAACCATCTTTAAAGCATCAAGGATTTGTAAAGCAGAATCACTGGATATGATTTTTTGCGATCTAACTTCTTGATCTTTAAATATCTGAAAATCTTTAAATTCTCCACCATTTGCAAATACAGAATAAGCTGAAGCTAATTGAAAGGGTGTTATCTCTATTCCATAACCGTAACCCAAACTTGCCAGTTCTTTATCTGAAACTTTTTCTTTTATATTCATATATCCAAAAGAGCTAGAGGGAAAATTTATTGATATTGGCTTTGTAAATCCAAAATCATAATAATTTTTCTTTAATTCTTCGTAACCAAGCTCTATAGCTATTTTTGAAGCTCCTACTTGGCTACTAACAGCAATTATTTCCTTAGGTGTTAACTTTTCATGATTTTTAGAATCTACAATAATTTTATTATTCAAGTTTAATCTTCTTGGAATTTCAATAGATTCATCTGGCAAAAATAATCCATTTTCAAGCGCCTTGGAAAGAACAATTGGCTTTAGAACAGATCCAAGCTCATATGCTTCGACTAATGCTCTATTTTTTTGGATTTTTCTTTGAGAGTTGTTTGGGTTATAGGAAGGATAACTAGCCATTGCAAGAACCTCACCTTTTTTATTATCTAAAATAATAACTGTGCCTGCTTTGGCTTTGTTTCTTTTTATTGCCTCAACAAGGTATTTATATGAGTAGAATTGTAAGGTTGCATCAATAGTTAAATAAACATCTTCACCTTGAACTGTTTTAATTACTTCAATAGGTTGAGAAATAATTTCTTGCTTTGCATTTTTAAAGAATTTCTCTCTTCCGTTAACACCAGAAAGAACATTATCATAGCTCTTCTCAAGGCCTTCTTGAGCCCCATCTGTTCCATAAAAACCTATCAATGTCCCTATTTGTTCACCCAGAGGGTAATGCCTGCTATGTCTCATTTCAATCTCAAAATTACTAAGATTTAACATTTTTATATCTAATATTTCTTTATTAGATAAATTCTTTTTTAAAATAGTTTTTCTGCTGAAAGAGTCTTTTATTACATCCGATTCTAGGTCTAGTACTTCTGATAGACTCATGAGTTGAGACTTCTTGAAACCTTTTAAGGCATATAAATCATAGTTAACTATTGATACAGCTAATGGAAAATTATTTCTATCAAAAATACTCCCTCTAACTGAATTAATATCTTTGTATGATACATATCTCTTATTAGCTTCATTTTTAAGGAATTTACTGTCAAAAAAATAGATAGAGAACATTTTAAAGATAATGGCAGCTAAAACGACAAAAACACTAAAAGAGATCAAAGCAAATCTCCAATTTAGTAATATATTTTTATTATTCATTGATTAATATTCTAATAGGTTTTTTCTTTTCCATTCCAAGAGATTCTTTAGCAATCTTTTCAATGTTAGCCGGAGAGTTTTCTATATGAAATTGAGTTATTAGCTTTAAGTTTAAATCCTTTAAATTCTCATTCTCCACCCTTAAGTTTGCATAATTATTGTGCAAGGTCGTAATTTCCCATGCCAGCTTTATTTTTTCTATACTAAGAATAAAAATACTAAAGACTAATATAAAAACATTTATAAACATTCTTTTCTGAATCATGTTTTCTGAAAAACTCGCATAATTGCACTTCTAGATCTATTGTTTTTTTCTATCTCATCATCAGATGGTCTAATTTTTTTAGCAATACACCTAAAACTTCTCTCTTCAACATTATTTAGAGGTATATCTTTAGGGAATAATTTTAAGGAGGGTTTAAAAAAATTTTTAATAACATTGTCCTCAAGCGAATGAAAAGCTATTGTTACGACTACTCCATTTTTCTTTAATATTTTCTTTGTAACACGCAAAGAACTTTCAAATTCTTCAAGCTCATTATTGATATATATTCTAAATGCCTGAAAAGATTTAGTTGCAGGATGGATTTTCTTCTTTTTATCAGGAAAATTATTTTTAATGATATTGGCGAGTTGGATAGTTTTAGTTATTGGTTTGCCTTTCCTTTCCTTATCTATTGCATTGGCAACAAATTTAGCATGCTTTTCATCTCCGTACTTATATAAAATTTCGATTATTTCTTCTTTCTTGGCTTTGTTTATCCATTCAGATAATGGAGTTCCTTTTGTATTATCAAAACGCATATCCAGTGGTCCATCTTTATTGAGGCTAAACCCTCTCTGAGAATTATCAAAATGAGTAGAGCAGGTTCCTAAGTCATAAATAATGCCGTCTATGCTTTCCTTATCAAAATACCTATGAAAATTTTTGAAAGAATCATGAAAGATTTGAAAATTTTTTTCTTTAAAGTTTGCAGCAAATTTGACTGCTTCTGGATCCTTATCAAAAGCATATAGAGATGCTTTAGAGGATATTTTTTTTAAAATTGATTTAGAGTGGCCGCCTCTTCCAAATGTACCATCTATAAAAGAACCATCAATATTTTGAATTAAAAAATCAACAGATTCTTCCAGTAAAACTGGAAAATGAAGCATTTTAGTCTACTTGTTTTCTCATAAAAGTCGGCACATCAAGGAACTCCATATTGTCCTCTGCAGATGACGTGCCAACTTCTTGATTTGTTGTCTCTCTATTTAAGCCTACTGGATTTAATGTCATGGTAGGTTCATTATCGATTACTAATGCGGGAGCTCTTTGATCTACTCCTGTTGCCACGATAGTTACTTTAATATCATCTTTATAACTATCATCGAATACAAGGCCGTAAATGACAAGCGCATCTTCACTGACAATTTCTTCAACGATATTAGTTACTTCGGTCTGATCATTAAGAGTAGGATTTCTGCCAGTAATATTAACTAAAACACCTCTAGCATTTTTAAGATTGATATCATCGAGTAACTCACTTTTAACTGCCTTGGTTGCAGCTACTTCACCTCTATTATTACCAGCTGCAATTCCAGTTCCCATCATTGCAGTACCTTTCTCCGACATAACAGCTCTAACATCAGCAAAATCAACATTAACACGTCCTCTTTGCATAATAATATCCGAAATACCTTGAACAGCACCTTTTAAAACGTCATCTGATTTAGCGAATGCATCCTCAATTAGAGTATCTGGATCCAATATCTCAAGAAGTTTTTGGTTAGGGATAGTTACGAGACTATCCACCTCTTCAACTAATGCTGCAAGACCTTTTTCTGCTGCTCCTATCCTTTTTTTTCCTTCAAATTTAAAAGGTTTTGTAACTACTGCTACAGTAAGAGCTCCTAATTCTTTTGCAATTGATGCAATCACTGGTGCGGCTCCAGTACCAGTACCGCCTCCCATGCCAGCTGTAACAAAAACCATATCTGCACCTGTTAATAACTCTTCAATTGCCATCCTATCGCTTTCAGCTGCCCGTCTTCCAATATCAGGGTCTGCACCAGCACCAAGGCCTTTTGTAAGACCATTTCCTAGTTTTAAAATTATTGCATCTTTCGAAGCATTAAGAGCCTGAGTGTCTGTATTTGCACAAATAAAATCTACTCCATTGATATTATGATTAATCATATGCATCACTGCATTTCCCCCACCACCACCTACACCAACTACTTTAATCTTAGCGTTTTCTATTTCTTGTTCTATAACTCTCAAATCCATCTTTCTTTCCCCTAATTAAAATGACATAGACTTTATGCTCTCTGGAAGAACAACATCTAAAATTTCTGTAGATAAAGATCCACCAGTTTGTCTCATTTCCCAACTATTAATGTTCCATATTTCAAATTTATTTCCCATACCCACCAGAGCGATTTGCTTTTCACTCTCTATTTCAGCATATAATTTCAAATCATTTGGAATTCTTAAAAGCATTCTTCCATCTATATCTATTTCTGTTTGATAAGCATTGCCCAATATTGTCCATTGAATGTTTCTTACTATTGGATCTAAGCCCTGAAGTGACTTTAATTTTGATGAAATGATATCCCATTCTTGAGCCGGATAAACCTTTAATGATGGATATTGCGGATCTTTTGTTATAACTATTTTTTTTTGATTTTTAGACTTAAGATCAGATCTGTATCTAGCAGGTATTGATAATCTTCCCTTAGCATCTAAAGAAACTGTGTTAAATCCGAACATTTATAAAATATAAAGACTTTTTGCACACTTTGCAACACTTTTACACACTTTTTCACACTTATAAGAAAAAAAGTATATATTAAACAATAAATTTGAGTTGGTTTATAAGCCGGATTCTGTAATTGACGATCATCTATCTCGATATTATGTTGCCATAATACTCTAGCAACCTACCCAAATCCAAAGCGAGCAACTTTATTGGATTTCTATTTGGTTTTGCTTCAGG
>MDSW01094740.1_pt1 | contig 33553 bp, 38 predicted proteins | sample 811171 | NCBI WGS metagenome assembly MDSW01 (sample SAMN05326641, study PRJNA326480) | marine metagenome | isolation source: seawater | place: Atlantic Ocean: North West | collected 2012 | reverse complement strand
TGAGCTACAAGGCCTAAAATCTAAAAGTAATTCTACCTTTAGTTAAATCATATGGTGTCATTTCAACCATTACATTATCACCAGCGAGAACTCTTATTCTATTCTTTCGTAATTTTCCAGCGGTGTGTGCCAAAATCTCATGATTATTTTCCAGCTTTACTCTAAACATAGCATTAGGAAGAAGTTCTGTAACTTTTCCTTTGAATTCTAGTGTTTCTTGTTTCGCCAATTATTTTTCCTTCCTAAGTCTTAAACTTACTGAATTTGCGTGTCCATGTAAATTTTCATGTTTCGCTAAATTTATAACTGATGTCCCTAATCTTTCAATACCTGATTTTGAAATTTTAATTTGTGAATGACGTTTTAAAAAATCAAAAACTGAGAGACCAGATGAAAATTTAGCTGATCCTGATGTGGGTAGGACGTGATTTGGGCCTGCCAAATAATCTCCCATGGCTTCAGGTGAATATTTTCCTAAGAAAATTGATCCAGCGTTAATAATATTTGATGCAATTTTCTCCGGATTTTTAATGAACAACTCTAAGTGCTCAGGAGCTATTTGATTTATAATTTTGTAAATGCTATTCATTTTAGAACAATATATCGAAAGGCCATAATTTGATATACTTTTTAAAATTATATTTTTTCTTGGCAATTTTTTTAATTGTTTGAAAATTTCTTTATTAACTTTTTTGATTAATTTTATATCATTACTAATCAATATCGATTGTGAAAAAATGTCATGTTCAGCCTGAGCGATAAGATCGGCGGCAACCCAAGCAGGTTCAGAAAATTTATCAGCTAGAACTGTAACTTCAGAAGGACCAGCAATCATATCAATTCCGACTTCTCCGAAAACTTCTTTTTTTGCAGTAGCAACAAAAGCATTTCCTGGTCCAACTATTTTATAAACTTTTTTAATTTGCTTTGTTCCAAAAGCAAGTGCTGCGATAGCTTGTGCGCCACCAATTTTATAGATTTCTTTTACCCCACATTTTTTTGCAGCATAAATAATTGCTGGGTTTACACTTTGATTTAATGCTGGAGTTGTAAGATAAATATTTTTTACTTTTGCAACTATTGCAGGTATACAATTCATTAAAACAGAACTTGGGTAACTCGCTGTTCCGCCAGGGACATAAACTCCAATACTTTCGATTGGGCTATACCTGTATGATAGAATGTTATTAAGTTTATCTTTATAACTAAAAGGTTTAAATTTTTGTTTAAAATGGAAATTTTTAATTCTTTGGAAAGCTAAATCTATTGACCTTTTTGTTTGGTTATCAAGCTTGCTAATAATTTTGTTTATCTCTTTTTTTGAAAATTTAAAAGATTTACTAACATTTTTATTACTTATATTTGAAAATTTTTTTTCATATTTTAAAACAGCTTTATCTTTATCTTTCTTTACACTGTTTATAATTCTCTTTACTTTTTCATGAACACTTAATTGTGATATTTTTCTTTTATTTAATATCTCAACTAATTTGAGGTCAAAATTTTTTATATTTCCATTTAATACTCTCATTATCTAAATAAATTTATGTTTTGGTTTCGATTTTGTATTCCATGGAGCTCCCTGGTCGTCTAGGGTAATTTCAATTACCTCTGCTAAAACTTTAATAACAGAGTCTCCTGAAAAAATAATATTCATTTCGTAACTTTTATCAGTCATAATTTTACTTTCAATAGCCAAAAATTCTAAATATTTATTCTTTTCTTTTTGGTCTATATTTCTGGATGTTACGTTTATAACATTTTCGATTTTTAATATTGACCTAATTCTTTTATTTTTTCGAAATACACCCTTTTCTACATCCTCCCACATAAATCTGCTCAATTGCATTAAAAAAATTCGATTTTTTTTTAAATGACCTATATCAGAAATTAGTAAAATAGAGTCTTGTAAATGAGCTGAAATAATTCTCAAGTCCTCGTCAGTTTTAGCTATCAATTTTAAATTTCTTTGTGTCAAATCACGCTCTACTTATTTTAGCATTACAATTTCTTAATTTTTTTTCTAGATTGTAATAGCCTCTGTCCAAATGATAAATCCTATTTATTAGAGATCTATTTTCTGCGGTCAACGCGGCTAAGACAAGACAAACGGAAGCTCTTAAATCAGTGGCCATAATTTCTGCACCAGATAATAAAGTCGGACCCTTTACTTTTGCTAAATTTTTTTTTATTTCGATTTTCGCTCCCATTCGTTTTAGTTCAGGAACATGCATGAATCTATTTTCAAAAATAGTTTCCTGAATGGTTGATATACCATTAGCTTTTGTCATCAACACCATGATTTGAGCTTGGAGATCGGTTGGAAAACCTGGATATGGTTTTGTTTTTATATTTATTTTTTTTATTAGCTCGGGTTTACTTACAATTATACTATGTTTTTTTATTGACAGTTTTACACCCATCTTTTTAAGTATTTTAATTTCAGTTTTTACTATTTTAGGATTAATTCTATTTAAAGTAAGTTTTTTTCCAATTAAAGCGCCAGCTATTAAGAAGGTTCCAAGTTCTATTCTATCAAACATTACAGAGTAGCTAATTTTATTTATTTTTTTTGTTCCCTCAATTATAATTGTTCTTTTTTTTACTTTAATTTTTCCGCCAAGTTTATTTAAAAAACTTATTAGGTCTAAAATTTCGGGCTCCACCGCGCAGTTCAATAAAGTTGTTTTTCCTTTTGCCCAGAACGCTGCTAAGATAGCATTTTCAGTCGCTCCAACAGAAATTTTTGGAAATAAGAATCTACATCCCTTTAATCCATTTATTGCAGTTGCGTAAATATATCCACCTTTTATTTTTATTTTGGCACCAAGTTTTTTCAAAACAAGTAAATGTATATCTACTGGTCTAGAACCTATAGCACAACCTCCAGGTAAAGAGACTTTTGCTTTTTTATATTTTGCTAAAAGTGGACCCAAAATAAGCACGCCTGCTCTCATAGTCTTAACTAATTTGTATGGAGCTACTGTGTTTAAATTATTTTTGTTATTTTTAATTTTAATAGAGTTTGTTTTCTTTGATATTTTGTAATTAAGGCCAACAAAATTCAGTAATTGAACCATTGTTAAAATATCTTTTACTAAAGGAATATTTTTTAACGTAACCTCTTTTGCAAATAAACTCCCAGCCAATATGGGTAAAGTAGCATTCTTAGAACCAGAAATAGAAATGTTACCTGATAAAACTCTTCCACCTTTAATCAGCAATCGCTGCACAGGATACTCCTTAAATTTTAGGCAGCGTTACGCCTTTTTGTTTCATATACTTCCCTTTTCGTTTAGCATAACTTACCAAGGGTTTTTCATTTCCTTTGATGAAAACAAACTGGGCAACTCCTTCATTAGCATAAATTTTTGCTGGCAGTGGAGTTGTGTTCGAAAATTCTAATGTTACATGACCTTCCCAACCTGGTTCTAATGGGGTTACGTTAACAATTATTCCACATCTCGCATAAGTAGATTTACCTAAACAAATAACAAGAACATTCTCAGGAATTTTAAAGTATTCAATTGTGCTCGCTAAGGCGAATGAATTAGGAGGAATTATGCATTCTTTTCCTTTTTTAGTGACAAAGCTCTCTTTTTTAAAAACTTTTGGATCAACTATTCCTGAATTAACGTTTGTAAATATTTTAAATTCATTTGAGACTCTTGCATCATAACCATATGAGGATAAACCAAATGATATTTTACCTTTTCTATTTTGTTTGTCTACAAAAGGCTTAATCATACCTTGAGATTGAGCCATATTTTTTATCCATTTATCCGAAAGGACTGTCATTTTTTTTTTTTACTTTTTTTCTAAATTTTTTCCTCTTTTTTAAATTTTCTTTTAAAGCATTCTCACGACTTTTATATTTTGAGTCTTTTGAGTTAAAAGACCTCATGCAAATTTAACTTTTATCTGGATTGGTTAAATCATCAAGAGTAATGGGTTTGTTAATATCATGCATTTTATCTACAGAAGATTTCGAGCTAGTTCCTTTTCTCGCTCTCCGCTGTTCAATTCTGGCTTTTTTTTTAGCCTCTTTTTTCATAGCTTTTTCGCCACGAGTTGACTTATAATCGTAATGTATTCCCATGATTGCTCCTGCATTGGATTAACTTTACTTGTTGAGAAAAGATTATGCAAGTGTCTTGATAATCTTATTAATAGACCAGTTCTTAAATATTAATAAATAATTTCAAATTTTTACAAGAATATTGATAATTAGGGTTTATTTTGAATAAAATTTTTTTATTACTATAAGTAAAATTGATAACAGGACTGCAACTAGAACATCTTGGAAAGGACTTGCTTGTGGGTAACCATAGTTCCATATAACAACCAAAATAAGCCAAAAGACCCAAAGTATATATTCTTTGATCAAAGCTCACACCCCGTTTCGTCACAAGAAACTTTTTGATTAATATTTTGATTAAAAAAATCTATCGCTTTAACACTGCTAAACATAAGATTTTTATATATATTAAGATATCCGTTTAAGCTTTTAGATAATTGATTTGCCATGTCTTTAAAGCCTAGCCTTATCAAATTTATAAGCATTATTGAATTACCGTTTGCAATAGTACTATCACTAATATCAATAGGTTTAAAAAATAAATCACTTGTTAAAAGAGGATTTTTTTGGAAAATATTTTTTTCTTTTAAATAAAAATTTTTTATACACTCCTCGCTTAAATCTTTCGCCTTAATTTTGTATCTAATATTTAAAGTGCTATCATACAAATCTAATAATGCATTTATTAAAAATGCATAATCCTCCAAAAAAACTAAATCTTTCGAATAACTATGATGAATTTTATTAGATATCTTTTTTTCTATTCTATCATAAAAATTTTCTGCCATTTTTAAATAGCCTAGATTGGGTAATACTTTATGCGCTTTTAACAACGAAATTACCCACAATGCATTTAAATCTACTTGGGTCTTACTATCAAAATATGGTTTTTTTCTTTTTTGCCTTATCTTTTTTAACTCATTAATAACCTCTGGGCTCGGATATTTGAGTTCCCTCAAAATAATTTTTCCTTCCCAATTTCCCTCAGGTTTAATCTCAAAATATTTATCTATAGCTTCAATTTCTTTTATCTCATCAAAATTAAATACATAATATTTACCTTCCTCACCGTCGCTATCAGCATCTAGAGCTGACCCTAAAAGATTGTTCTCACTATTCTTAAAGTTAGTATTTATAAAATGAATCGTGTGTGTTATTTTTTTTAAAAAATAATCTTTTTTATCAATAAGACAATATTTTGATAAGAGTGAGATAAATTGAGCATTGTCATAAAGCATTTTTTCAAAGTGTGGTATTAACCAATTTTCATCTATAGTATATCTTGAGATACCTCCTTCTGTGTGATCATAAATTCCCTGTGAACATAGACTTCTCAATAATTTTTCTATATGATTTAGGTAATTCTTATTCTTTGTTCTATTAAAAAAATAAATCAATGTATCAAAAAAAACAAAATTTGGAAATTTCGGAGCACCTTTAAATCCTCCCTTGGTCTCATCAAGTTGATTAGTTAGATTTTGAATAATTGGTTGAAGATCCTGGCTTAAAACTGAGTTTTTTTTTAATGTTAAATTTTTTTTAATTAAATCAGCTTGTTGAATTATTTTCATTCTTTGGTTTTTATAAACATCGCTTATAGAATTAAGAATTGTTTTGAATGCGGGAAGACCATGTTTCTCCTCTTTAGGAAAATATGTTCCCCCCATAAATGGTATTGCATTCTCATCTAAAAACATTGTTAACGGCCAACCGCCACTTGATTGATTAAATAGCTGGAAAGAACTTTGAAAAACAAAATCAATATCTGGCCTCTCTTCTCTATCTACTTTAATATTGATAAACTTATCATTCATTATTTTAGCTGTTTCTAAATCTTCAAAACTTTCGTGCGCCATTACATGACACCAATGGCAACTAGCATACCCTATGCTTAATAAAATTGGTTTTTTTTCGTTTTGTGCTTTTTTCAAAGTTTCCTTATTCCACGTGTGCCAATTAACAGGATTATTTTTATGCTGCTGTAAATAAGGACTGGGATCTGAAAAAAGTTTATTTTTCATAAAAATATTTCTTTTTTATAAAATAAGAAATTATTAACAAAGCTAAAAAACCTATTATAGGCAAATAAATGTTTGGATCAGAGATTATATCATAATAAGTAGGAGCACTTTCCTTACCTATTACTTTTTCCATTCCTTCTCCTAAAGAGTTAATTATAAAAACTGAGGGCACCAAACCCAATAAAGTAGAATTAAAATAATTTTTTATTTTCATATCAAAAATTACTGGTAAGATATTTTGAATGCCAAAAGGAATTCCCCCACCTCCAAAGAATCTGAATAATAAAAAATAAAAGAATTCATTTTTATTAAATATTTCTTTCATTTTATGGACTCTAGAAGGTAGATAGTTGATTACAAGTTCTTTAAAATAAAAATTCGCTAATAAATAAAGTAAAGTGCAGCCAATAGAAAAACTAGTGATAATTATAATTGACCCAATTATTTTTCCAAAAATAAAACCTGAAATCAATGCTAATGGGGAGCCAAAACCTAAAAGCAAAACCCAGATAACCGAAAATAAAAAAAAAGTAATTAAAAAAAATAAAAAATTTTGATTTTTATAATCAATTAAAAATTGAGTATTATCTCTTAGGTAAGAGTAATTTGTTATTTGACTAATATCTACAAAACTAAAAAACCCATAAAGTATTATGCCCAAACAAGCTAGGTAAAACAAAGCTAATAATATTTTAAGATTTTTACTCATTAATAAATTTTAACTGTACAATAGTGGTATTATTAAATATATAACTAAAATTATTTTATGAAAAGGACTTACCAGCCAAGTAAATTAGTAAGAAAAAGGAGACATGGATTTAGATCCAGAATGTCTACTAAAGGCGGTCGTAAACTAATTTCCAGAAGAAGAGCAAAAGGAAGAAAAAAGATTTCTACCTAAGATGGTAAAGCTTATAAGCCTCAAAAAAAGTGATCAATTTAAAAAGGTATTAAAAGGCAAAAAAGTGCACACAGATTTTTTTTCAATTTTTGCAACAAAGAATTTTATCAAACAAAATAACCAAAATTTACTTATAAGCTTCGTAATGAAAAAAAAAAATTGGTAATGCAGTCAAAAGAAATAAAATAAGGAGAAAACTAAAATCTTCTGTGATAAAACTTCTCAAAATAAAAGGTGCAATTAATAAAAATTATACATATATAGTTTTTGGAAAAACAAAATGTTATACAAAAAATTTTAGAGATTTAGTCGAGCTTATGAATAAAAATTTTAGAAGAATTTAAAAAATGGAAAAAATAATTATAAAAATATCTGTTACATTCATCAAGTTTTATAAATTTGCTATTTCTCCATTTCTTGGAAACAATTGTAGATTCTTGCCGACTTGTTCAGAGTACTTTGTAGAAGCCCTAGAAAGTAATGGATTGATTAAAGGAACGTTTTTAGGAATAAAAAGAATATGTAAATGTCATCCAATAAAATCTCTAGGTGGTAATTCTGGTCTAGACTTGGTGCCAAAAACTAAGAAAGTCAAAAATGGATAATAAGAATGTATTTGTAGCAATAGCACTTTCGATGTCTGTGCTTTTATTTTGGGGAGCATTTTTTGAGACACCAAGGCAAGATAAAAATCTACCAAAAGAAAGTAGTAGCAAAGTTAATGAAAAAGTTTCTAATGAGATAACACCAAATATAGGTGGAAATATATTTGAAAAATCTATTTCTAGAAAAGATGCTCTTGCTCAAGTGGATCGGGTCCCTATTGAAAATGAAAATGTGCAAGGATCAATTTCTTTAAAGGGTGCTATCTTTGATGATTTATCTTTCAAAAAATATAAACAAACTTTAAAGAATGATAATAAGGTAGTTTTTTTAAATCCAAAAGATACTGAAGATGGATATTTCATAGAAACTGGATGGACAAGTGTGGGTAATAAACTAAAAGTACCTTCAATTGAAACTGAGTGGAAAGTCAAAGGAAATAAAAACTTAACTGATAAAGACTCAGTTACTCTTGAGTGGAATAACGGCGAGGGCTTAACTTTTAAAAAAGAAATTGAGTTAGACGAAAAATATTTGTTTAAAATAAATCAAAGTGTTAGAAATAATACTAGTTCAGAAATCGAGTTATATCCATATGCCCAAATCTCTAGAAATAAAAAACCAGACGATGTTCAAGGTTTTTATATTTTGCATGAGGGTTTTATTGGTGTATTTGACGGTGAGCTTAAAGAAGATAGTTACAGTGATATAGAGGAAAGGAAAATATCTAGAGAAGCTGATAATGGCTGGCTAGGAATTACTGACAAATATTGGATCACAGCAGTTGTTCCACCAAAAGATGCCAACTTTAAGTCATCTTTTTTGTACAAAGATAAATACAAGGCTAATTACATTCTTAACAAACCTGTGAAAATTAATTCCTCAGCTTCCGCAAATAGTGAAGTTAGGTTATTCGTTGCAGCTAAAGAAGTAGAGACTGTCGATGGTTATGCTGAAAGCGAGAAGATTGAAAAATTTGATTTAACTATAGACTGGGGTTGGTTTTATTTTTTCACTAAACCCTTATTTTTTGTAATTGACTACTTATTTAAAATTTCAGGTAATTTTGGTATCGCTATCGTTTTAATTACATTAGCGATAAGAATTATATTTTTTCCTCTCGCAAATTACTCATTTAGGTCAATGGCAAAAATGAAGGCCTTACAGCCCGAAATGGTAAGATTAAAAGAATTACACAAGGAAGATAAAGTGAAATTACAACAAGAAATGATGGCCTTATATAGAAAAGAAAAAATTAACCCTGCCTCAGGTTGTTTACCAATCTTAATTCAAATACCTTTTTTTTTCGCAATTTATAAAATGCTTTTTATCTCTTTAGAAATGAGACACCAACCATTTTTTGGGTGGATACAAGACTTGTCCGCCAAAGATCCGACGACTATTTTTAATTTATTCGGTTTAATACCTTGGGACCCACCAGGATTTCTAATAATTGGAATTTGGCCAATTTTAATGGGTTTAACAATGTACGCTCAGCAAAAACTTAACCCCGCTCCTGCGGACCCTATACAAGCAAAAATTTTCGCTTTTTTCCCTCTCTTCTTAACAATTATATTAGCACCCTTTCCATCAGGTTTAGTTGTCTATTGGACAATTAATAATGTTTTAACTATAGCACAGCAATGGGTAATTATGAGAAAAACAAAAGTTAAAACAAATTAAATGACTGAAGAAAAAAATTTTGAATCTATTAAAAGTTTCTGGCCGAGCGATGCGCCTGATATCAAAAATATACCTAAATATATTGATAAGTATAAAAATGAGCTCATAGTAATCAAATATGGAGGTAACGTTCTAATTGATAGAAAAATATTTAATAATTTTATTGAAGACATAAGTGTACTGAGTAAATTAGGGCTGTCGATAGTAGTTGTTCACGGTGGGGGGCCAAGAATAGAAAAAAGATTAAAAAAAGAAAATATTGAGTCAAAATTTTTAAATGGTTTGAGAGTAACTGATAAGGAAGTAATTAAAATAGTAGAAGAGGTACTAATAGATTTCAACGTTGATATTGTGAAATCTCTAAAAAAAAATGGTTCAGAAGCTGTATCAATACACACCAAAAGTAATAATATTATAAAAGTAATTCCAGACGATAAAGATCTAGGATATGTGGGTGTGCCTAATCAAATTGAAATTAATAAAATTCAGCAGATTTTATTAGAAAAAAAAATTCCTATTGTTGCTCCATTAGGGCTTAGCTCAGATAACAAACCATACAATATAAATGGAGATACAGCGGCAAGTGCATTGGCCAAAAAGTTAAAGTCAAGGAGATTACTATTAATGACTAATGTTGAGGGGGTCTATGATGATAGGCAGCAACTTATTTCAGAAATAAAACCTTACGATATTACTAACCTTATCAACTTAAAAATAGTTAAGGGAGGCATGATACCGAAGATTAAGAATTGTATTGATGCAGTTGAAAATGGTGTTAGAGGTGTAGTAATACTCGACGGTAGAAAGCCAAGATCGATCCTTAATGAAATTTTTTCTGATAAAGGTGCTGGAACTTTAATTAGAAAATGAAAGAGCTTAAAAAAATAAAATTTTGGTTATTTGATCTCGATAACACCTTGTATTCAGGTGCAACGAAAGTTTTCGACCAAGTCGACAAGAGAATGTCTGAATTTATTTCTGAAAAATTAAAGGTAAGTAAAAGTGAGGCAAAAAAAATACAAAAAAATTATTTTGTGGAGTATAACACTACTCTTAACGGAATGATTAAAAATCATGAAATAAATGCTAATGAGTTTTTAGATTACGTGCATGATATAGATCTAAATTTTTTAAAAGAGGACAAACAATTAGATATACAGATTTCAAAACTAAATGGAAAAAAATTAATTTTTACTAACGGATCCAGAGCGCACGCTGAAAATGTTACAAAAAGACTTGGAATTAATAGGCATTTTGATGGTATTTTTGATATCGTAAGTGCCGATTTTATACCAAAACCTAGTAAAATAACTTATGAAAAAATAATTGAAAAATACAAAATTGAGCCACAATATAGTATATTTATTGAAGATATCGCACGAAATTTAAAACCAGCTTACGAACTAGGTATGAAAACAGTTTGGATTATAAATGATGAGCCTTGGGCATCTGAGTTTTCGAACTCAAATTTTATAAACTATAAAACTGATAAACTAGCTAAATTTTTAGAGGCTATAAATGAAAATTGAAGAATTGGAAAAAATAATTAATGAGGCGTTTGAAAATAAAGATAATATTTCTGAAAAATCAGATAAAAAAATTTTAGACGCCATAAATGAAACGATAAATCTTACTGATAACGGAAATTTGAGAGTTGCAGAAAAAAAAGACAACAAATGGTCGGTTAATCAGTGGGTAAAAAAAGCAATTTTATTAAGTTTCAGAACTAATAAGATGTCAATGTCTAAAGGTCCTTACACAACATGGTATGATAAAGTTCCCGGAAAATCAGTCGAGTGGGGTGAGGAAGATTGGAAAAAAGCAGGTTATAGACATGTTCCTAATGGCGTTGTAAGAAAAGGATCTTTTATTGCTAAAAACGTAGTTTTAATGCCTTGCTTTGTAAATCTTGGAGCTTATGTAGACGAAGGAACAATGATAGACACATGGGCATCGGTCGGTTCATGTGCACAAATAGGAAAAAACTGCCACGTTTCTGGTGGTGCAGGTATCGGAGGAGTTCTAGAACCACTTCAAGCAGGACCAGTTATAATTGAAGACGATTGTTTTATTGGTGCAAGATCTGAGATTGCCGAGGGTGTTTTAGTAGAAAAAGGCTCCGTCATTTCGATGGGAGTTTATATTGGAGCCTCGACTAAAATTATAGATAGAAACACAGGGGAAATAAGTTACGGGAAGGTCCCTGCTTATTCAGTGGTTGTACCTGGAAGTACTCCAAACAAAAAAAATCCTGACGGTCCAGCTTTGTATTGTGCGGTTATTGTTAAAAAAGTAGATGAAAAAACAAGAAGCAAAACATCTATTAACGACCTTTTGAGAGATTGAATGAGTATAATTAACGAATTAAGTCTATCCAAAAATTTAATAAAATTTCCAAGTGTAACTCCAATAGATGCTGGAGCAATTGGTTATGTTAGTAAAACTTTACGAGCTTTAGGTTTTAGATGTAAAATATTAGAATTCAAAACTGGTAAAGGAAAGCCAATAAAAAATCTTTACGCAAAATTAGGAAACAAAAGGCCTAACTTATGTTACGCTGGACATACCGATGTCGTTCCACCAGGTAATTTGAAGGATTGGACTGTAAATCCTTTTAAGCCAAATATAAAAAACGGTTATCTAATAGGCAGGGGTGCTAACGATATGAAAAGTTCTATAGCTTGTTTTATTTCAGCAGTAAGCCACTTTTTAAAAAATAATCCAAATTTTTCTGGATCTATAAGTCTTTTAATTACTGGTGATGAAGAGGGATACGCAACAAATGGAACTAAAAAAGTTGTTGAGTATCTAAAGAAAAAAAAAGAAAAAATAGATTTTTGTATTGTTGGTGAGCCTACTAATCCAAAAAAACTTGGTGAGATGATTAAGATTGGAAGAAGAGGAAGTTTGTCAGCTCAGTTGGAGGTCTTTGGAACTCAGGGTCATATTGCTTATCCTCATCTTTCAAATAATCCTATAAATGCTTTAGTAAATATTTGCACACGGCTTAAAAATACAAAATTAGACAAGGGAAATAAAAACTTTCAGCCTTCTAATTTGGAGTTCACAAATATAAATGTAAATAATAAAGCTCATAATGTAATTCCCGCATCTGCTAGCGCGCAATTTAATATTCGATATAATAATATTCAGACGTCATCAAAATTAAAAAAAAGAATTGGAAATATAATCAAAATTATAGCGAAAAAGTATAAGTGTAGTTATAAAATTAAGTATTTAGAAAATGGTGAGTCTTTTTTAACTAAACCAAATAAAAATATATTTTTGGCAAAAAAAATAATTAGAAATATTACTAAGATAAACCCAATTTTTTCTACTACTGGTGGAACCTCTGATACAAGATTTATCAAAAATATTTCCCCTTGTCTGGAATTCGGTTTAGTAAATAAGACAATGCATAAAGTCGATGAGTGTGTATCTCTCAAAGATTTAAAAAATTTAAAAAAAATTTACCTTAAATTTTTAGAAGAATATTTTAAGTGAAAACAGGACTGTTCACCTCAAAAAATTCTGAGCTTCACGACACGGGTGAAGGTCATCCAGAAAATAAATATAGGGTGCTATCTATATTAAAAAATTTAGAAAAAAAAAAATTCTCTAATTTAATTTTTAAAAAACCAAAAGATTTTAATAAAGAGTATTTAAAGATTACACATGACTTAGATTATCTTAATACAATTGAAAACAGTTTTCCATCTAAAGGGATAAAGTTTTTAGATGGTGATACCATTTTATCCCCGGGAAGTGCAAATGCCTGTAACGATGCCGTGGGGTCTGTAATAAGTGCAATTGAGTCTGTTAAAATTGGTAAAATAAAGAATGCTTTTTGTGTTGTAAGACCCCCAGGACATCATGCCGAATATAATAAAGCGATGGGTTTTTGTGTCTATAACAATGTTGCAGTCGGTACAAATTATCTGCTTCAAAAGTATAAATTAAAAAAAATTGCAATTATTGATTTTGACGTACATCACGGCAACGGAACTCAAAATATTTTTTATAACAATCAAAATGTTTTATATTGTTCAACTCACCAGTACCCTTTATTTCCCGGAACCGGAAAAGAATATGAAAAAGGTAAATATGGGAATATAGTAAATATACCATTGCCTGCTGGTACTAACTCTGAAAATTATTTAAATGCATATGAACATATTTTAAAAAAAATAAAAAGTTTTAGACCTGAGTTTGTTCTCTTTTCTGCAGGTTTTGATGCTCACAAAGATGATCCGCTCTCAAACTTTGGGCTAAAGTCAGTAGATTTTTATGAAATAACAAGGAGAACTTTAAATGTTTCAAAGAAATTTTGTAAAGGAAACGTAGTGTCTATTTTAGAGGGAGGTTATAATTTAGAAGCTTTATCTGAAAGTTGCGAGGAACATATAAAATCCTTAATGGAGTCATAATATGAAAAAATTATATAAAATTAAAAGATCATTAATAGACAAAAGAGGTTTATATGCAAAAGAGAATATAAAAAATGGAACAAGAATTATAGAATACAAAGGAAAAATAATCAGTGTTAAGAAGACAGAGACAAATCCAAAGTTTGACAATGATAAAGATATTTATCTTTTCAATATAAATAAAAGATATGATCTAGATGGTGACTTTAAATTTAATACAGCGAGATTAATCAATCATTCCTGTGATCCCAACTGTGAGGTGAGTGGTTCTGGACTTAAAGTTTGGGTGTATGCAATAAAAAATATAAAAAAAGATGAAGAATTAACCTATGATTATGGATTTAGCTTTGACAAAGATTATAAAAATTACCCATGTAAATGCGGATCAAAAAAATGTGTTGGATATATTGTAAGAGAAGAGTCTCGATGGCGAATTAGAAGAAAAAACTAGTATTTGACGTCAAATAAATAAAGGCCGTATGCAGGCGCAGGTGTTGCACAATTTGCTCTTTTTTTACTTTTAAAAGCTTTTGCAAAGTCTGAAATTTTCCATTTTCCTTCTCCTAAAAATTTAAGCGAGCCAACCATAGATCTTACTTGATTTTGCAAAAACGATTTTGACTCAAATATTAATATTATATCATTTTTATTTTTGTAAACTCTTATTTTGTCAATTTTCTTTATTGGGGATTTTGCGCTGCAAGATGCAGCTCTAAAAGTAGAAAAATCATGAGTACCATTAAGCATTTTAGCGCCTCTTTTCATTAACTTAACGTTCAATTTTTTTTTAACAAGCCATGATCTATTCCTACTTATAGATAAAGTGCCTTGCCTATTTGTTATTATATATTTATATATTCTTTTCTTTGCGCTAAACCTTGAATTAAATTTTAGGTTTTTATTTTTTATATCTAACACTGAGACACCTTTTCCTTTAAGAAAATAGTTAATTGCATCTATAAACTTATTCTTATCATTAATTTTTTTATTTATAAAAAAATTTGCATACTGTTTAATTGCATGAACCCCAGCGTCGGTTCTTCCTGAGCCAATAATCTTTGTTTTGATTTTTAAATATTTTTTTAAAGAATTTTGGATACAATCTTGAACCGAAGCACCATTCTTTTGAGATTGCCAACCAACAAAATTCGTCCCGTCATATTCTATAATTATTTGATAATTATATTTCAACTAAGTTTTTCTCCCTTATCAATTTTGTTTCCCAATAAAAAGTCTTTTGTATTGATTATACTTTTTCCCTCTTTTTGTATCTTAAGAATTTTTACAGATCTATTGGAACAAGCGATTGTTAGATTGTCATCTAAAACTTCACCTGGATAACCGTTTTTATTTTCTTCTATTGCTTCCCTAATTTTTATTCTTTTATTTTTATAATTAAACCAAGCTCCTGGATTTGGGTTAAATGCATTTATTTGTGCTAGAACTTTTTTTGAGTCTTGCTTCCAGTTGATTCTAGTTTCTTCTTTTTTAATCTTAGGTGCAAATGATATATCTTTCTCATTTTGTTCTATAAATTTATGATCTTTATTTTCGATTGTTTTTAAACATTCTAAAAGCGTTTGAGCACCGAGGTCTGAAAGTTTGGTCTCCAAATCTCCTGAAGTCATATTTGATGTAATGGGAACTTTAACTTGCCTCATGTAAGGACCAGCATCAAGTTTTTCAACTATTTTCATTATAGAAATACCAGTCTCTCTCTCTAAATTTAATATCGCTCTAGCAATGGGTGATGCTCCACGAAACTTTGGCAACAAAGAAGCGTGTACATTAAGAAATAAAATTCCAGGTATACTTATAATATTCTTTGGTAAAATTTTACCGTATGCAACGACCACTACAACATCTGGCTTCACTTTTTTGAAATAATTATATTCTTTATCTAATTTATCAGGTGTGCGAATAATTAAGCCAAGCTTTTGTGCCAAATTTTGCACTGGAGAAGAAACAACTTTTAATCCTCGAGATTTTTTTTTTGCTGGCTGAGAATATACGCTGATAATTTTATAATCTGATTTGTGTATTAGTTCGAGTGTTTTTAATGAGAACTTAGGTGTTCCCATAAATATTATTTTTAAAGACATTTAGACTACTATTCTACTTAAATCTTTTTGTTGCTTTGCAAGTTTTTTTTCGATTATACTCTTTTTAAGTTTTGATAAATAGTCAATGAATAAAACCCCATTTAAATGATCAATTTCATGTTGAATGCATGTAGCTAATAAACCTTCAGTTCGAATTTTTTTTTCTTTTCCATGATAATCTAAAAATTTAACATCACATTTTTCTGACCTTTCGATTTTCGCAAACTGATTAGGTATAGATAAGCATCCTTCTTCATATGTTGAAGTTTCATCAGATTTCCACACTATTTCAGGGTTTATAAAATAAATTGGCTCTTTTTTTTCTTTTTCTTTTGATAAATCGATTACTACCGCCCTTTTTGGTACACCAATTTGTATTGCGGCCAGTCCTATTCCAGGTGCATCATACATTGTTTCAAGCATATCATCTAAGAGTTTTTGAACCTCCGAACTTACTTTTTCAATTTCTTCAGATTTTTTTCTTAAAATTGGGTCTGGTAAAATTAAAATTTTTTTAATCGACATTAGAGATCTATATTACAATTATGTTCTTAAAGGTAGTGCAGAAGTTAAGATTTGATTTCTAAACTCAATTAAATTGGTTTTATTTAACAAATGAGTTATGAAATAAATGGTTTCTGGGTCAAGATTGTATACTTCATCTTCGCCAATGATTTCTACAATTTTTAATGCTAAAAAACCCTTTTCGTTATTTTTAACGAGTTTTAATAAATTTTCAGGAACGGGATATTTGCTTGAAATTTGAGAATAATTGATTTCTTTTGGAATTTCTAATCCATCATTTTTTAAAGACTCTACAAGAGCTAAATCTTTTGCAGAAAAGAAATAGTTTCTATTTTTTTTAATTTTTTTATAAACATTGTCTAGATCTTTTTGAGTTTTCTTTGTAGGAGTCTTGTTCTCTGTGAAATACCTTAAAACTCTTGATCTATGTAATATCTTATCGTCATATTTTATTTTTCCTAATGTAATATCTGTATCTGAAATAATATGTCTTTTAACGACATTTTTATAAGAATCGGGTATCTTTTTCTCATTAAATTCCTTTAATCTATCGCTTAAAAACTTTGTGTAAACATTCGATAGATTATCTTTTTTAAATAAATCTTTTAATAAAAATAAAAGTTCTAACTTATTTTCATCATTATCGGAAAGTAAATATTTTTGATAAATCAATGCCCTAGATTCAATGTTGTCTAATTTTCTTAAGCTTTCTTTTGCTTCAACCAAAGTATCGAGATCGAATTGAAATTTTTTATAAATATCGAAAATCTTATTTTTTTCTAATCTATTTTCATTAGCAGCTAACTCTAAATCTCCTATTTTCTTTTTATCTTCTACATTATCTATTGTAATTAAATCGGCGGAGTTTAAATATTCCCATATACTTTTTTTTGTTTTTGCCGTTGGTTCATACTTAAAATCTTTTACAGTTACGCTAGACAAGTAAAAGTTTAAAAGATTGTCATCTTTTATGCCCGTGTTCATTTTCTCTGAAATACCTAAAAGAAAATTAATTTTATCATCAAAAAATTTATCCGATTGATTTTGCTCTTTTAAAATATCATATAATAGTTGGGCTTGATTTTTTTTGTTATTATAGACTAAGCAATAAATCTTAAATTTTTCTAGGTAAGGATCTTTAATTTCTTTACTTATAAAAGATGCCTTTTCACATCCTAGTTTCAAATTTGCGTTAGCAATATTCGAATCTACTAAGTATTGAATAACTTTTTTTTTATTATGAAACTCCAAATTTTTCTCTAAAAATTTTTCAAGTACATTTCCTTTTTTATTTTCTATCAACCAATCAATTTTTATATCTAAGAATTCTTCATCTGAAATATTCTTTGGTAAATATGAATATGACATCATTGTAGTCAAAAAAATGTTTTCAGCTGTTACCGATAAATTTAAATTATTAATTCTTTTGATAATATTTCTTACATTGCCACCATCTGAAGCTGCCCACATGTTCAAATCAAAATTATTTTCATCGGGATCGTAAATTCCAAAAAGATTGGTTTCTGCAGTAGAAGAAGATATTTCATTTTGAATATCTATTGCAGAATTAAGAGATTTTTTGTTTATTAAATCAATCTTATTATCTGTAATATTTTTCTCTTTCGTTTTAAGTTCATTTCTTTTTTCTAATTTATTTTTTTTCCAAATATCGACAGTATCCTCAGCATAAACAGCCGTATTTAATACTAGGAAACAAAATAAAGATAAAAAATATTTATTTAAGCTTGATAATCTCATTAGATATATCAATTTTAATATTTTGGTTTGGCGCAGGAAAATTTATTTTTTCAACTAAAAAAACTATTACGGAAAGCACTGCAATCAAAATAATAAGCTTTATTACACCACGGAATATTATCTGTGATATGTTCGGTTGTTGTCTGAATTTGAGTTGCATAGTTAAAAAATATACTTAAACTAAAAAAATAAGACAAATTTGTGATAAATCAATTTTTTAATTAGGAAATATATTGAAAAAAAGCCTTGTTTTAACTGGAATGATGGGTGTTGGCAAAACTACTGTGGGCAAAGCTGTAGCTAAAAAGCTCGGTTTTGATTTTATAGACATCGATTCTATAATTGAGGAAAAAGAGAGAAGTAGCATAAACAAAATCTTTCTTAATAAGGGTGAAAAATACTTTCGTGTGATCGAAAGGAAAACAACATTGAATTTTTTAAGAAAAAACGATGTAGTAATTTCTTTAGGCGGAGGGGCTTTTATAGATAATTTAATCAGAAAAAAAGTTCTTAAGCATTCTATTAGTTTTTGGTTAGATCTTAATACAAGTAAAATCTTTCAAAGAAATAAAAAATTAAATAAAAGACCTTTATTAAAAAACGATAAAACTGGTGAAACGCTATCTAAAATCTATCATACGAGAAAAAAATACTATAACCTAGCAAATTTTAGAGTTAATTGTGATAATTTGACTAAAAGTGATACTGTAGCTGAGATTTTAAAAATTTATGAAAATTCAAAAAATTAAATCAAAAAACTATCCTATTTACATTGGGTTGAATAGTATAAAAATTTTGAGTAAAAAAATTAATATTTTTTTCCCTCAAACTAAGAAAATTGCTATAATTGTAGATACAAAAGTACCTATTAAAAAAATAAGTTATTTAAAAAAAAATTTAAAAGGTTACAAGTTATTAGTCATTAAAATTAAAGCATCTGAAAAAAATAAGTCTTTTTTTAAAGTAAATTCAATAATAGAGTATCTTATTAAAAATCAATTTAATAGATCTGACTTAGTGATCTCAGTAGGTGGAGGAATAATTGGTGATACCTCTGCTTTTATCGCAAGTATTTTTAAAAGAGGTTTAAATTTTATTAATATTCCATCCACTTTGTTAGCACAAGTGGACTCTGCTATTGGTGGCAAAACTGGTGTAAATTCTAAGCAAGGTAAAAATTTAATTGGTTCATTTTATAATCCTAGAGCTGTAATTATTGATACTTCATTTCTTACCACACTACCAAAGAAACAATTAATTTGTGGTTATGCAGAGATTTTGAAACACTCCTTAATTAAAAACAAGAAATTTTTTCAATGGTTAAAGATAAATTCTAAAAAAATACTCATTGATAAAAATCCAAAATATATAGAAGAAGCTATTAAAAGGAGTTGTCTGATTAAACTAAGTATTGTGGATAAAGATTTTAAAGAGTCAAAAAATAGAATGCGTTTAAATTTTGGTCATACATTTGCTCACGCAATAGAGTCGAGATCTGGTTTTTCCCAAAAACTTAATCATGGTGAAGCAGTATTAATAGGAATGTTAATCGCTACCAAAATTTCAAAATTACTAAATATATGTTCAAAAAATACTTTAGATGATTTGGTGAATATTTATGAAAGAAACAATTTTCAATTTTATCTAGAAAAATTTAATAAAAAAAAACAATTGATAGAACTAATAAAATATATGATTAATGATAAAAAAAACAATGATGAAAAAATTAATCTTATTTTATTAAAAAAAATTGGTTTAACAACTACGCCCGGAACCAAGAAATTTTCAACAAAAAAATTAAAAGATATATTTGGTAGATTAAATTATTGAAATTTCAAGCGCATGAATTTTTGTGTCAAACTCTGTTTTAAGTAAGTTCATTATATTTTGATGAGCCTTTACTTTAGGAAGTTTTCTTAAAGAATCAGATTTAATAATAAGCTTGAGATGATATTTACTTTTTTGAAATCCTTTGTGGTTTTTATGTAAATAGGTATTGTCAATTACCTCTATTTTTTCAATATCAATATTATTACAAATTTTTTTTTTTAAGATTTCAAAATAATTTTCCATATAACTAATTTTACTATATAAAAAAGGAAATGATATGAAAATAATTTGTGATTGGGATAATTGTACAAACCAAGGTAAATATAAAGCTCCTCTTGAGAAAGATAATAGTAAAAGATTTAGATTATTATGTCTGGAGCACATTAAAATTTTTAATAAGAAATGGAATTATTTTGAAAATATGTCACAGGAAGAGATAGAGTATTTTATTAAATCAGATATAACTTGGCACAAGGCTACCAAGAGCTTTTCCTCTTCTGAAAACTTTTTCAATATTCTTTGGAACAATGCTTTAGAGGACAAACTAAACATATTTTCCTCATCAGATTTTAAGAATTTCAAAAAAACAAAGCTTTCTCAGTCTGAAAGAGATGCCTTTGATATAATGGATTTAAAATACGATACAAAATTTGAGGAAATTCAGAAAAAATTTAAATCTCTTGTAAAAAAATATCATCCAGATAAAAATCAGGGTAGCAAAAAATATGAAGATAAGTTAAAAAAGATAACCTTAGCTTATAGTCAATTAAGAACAAAATTAGGAAAAAAATGAGTGCAACAAATTTTATCTCAAAACCTGATACAAAAATTTCAGTTAGCAAGACATTTGGGTTTAACACAGAAATGGAAGTCAAAGGTTTCTCTAAGAAGAATGAGTATGTGCCAAAACTTGATTTGGATTATAAATTTGATAAAGATACAACTCTTGCTATTCTTGCTGGGTTTTCATTTAACAAGAGAGTTTTAATTCAAGGTTATCACGGTACTGGAAAATCTACACATATCGAACAAGTTGCTGCAAGACTTAACTGGCCGTGCATAAGAGTAAATTTAGATAGTCACATAAGCAGAATAGATTTAATTGGTAAAGACTCAATTAAATTGAAAGATGGAAAACAAATTACAGAGTTCAAGGAAGGGATTTTACCATGGTCAATTCAAAATCCTATTGCATTAGTATTTGACGAATATGATGCTGGTAGACCAGATGTTATGTTTGTTATCCAAAGAGTTCTAGAGAGTGACGGTAACTTCACGCTACTCGATAAAAATAAAGTACTGGCACAACATGATTATTTCAGAATGTTTGCAACCACAAATACGATTGGCTTAGGTGATACTACTGGGCTATATCATGGCACTCAACAAATTAACCAAGGACAAATGGACAGGTGGAATATTGTATCTACATTAAATTATTTATCATTCGAAAAAGAATTTGAAATTATCTTATCTAAGAATAAATCTTTAAACAACAAAAATGGAAAAGAATTAATTACTAACATGATAAAAGTTGCAGAGCTCACTAGAAAAGGATTTATTAATGGTGACATTTCAACAGTGATGAGCCCAAGAACTGTATTACATTGGGCAGAAAATTTTAATATATTCAAAGATCCTGGATATTCGTTTAGATTAACTTTTTTGAATAAATGTGATGAAGTAGAGAAAAAAATTATCTCTGAATATTACCAAAGATGTTTTGGTGAAGATTTGCCTGAATCCTCGATAAATATAAAAATTTAAAGTGCCAAAAAAAGAAGATTTAATTAACAATTTTAAGACGGCAATAACTTCAACGATTAAATCTATTTCAAATAATAAAGAGATAGAGGTAAAATTTGGAAGCTCCTCATTAACTTCTGACAATCAGAAAATCATAAATTTACCTCCTATAGAAGATATAAGTAAACCATTTGAATTTATTAAAACAAGAGCCTCTGCAGACACGATATCTTTAAGATTAAGATACAGTAATAAGGATGTTTTAAAAAATTTTGAACCTGACGGTAAATTAAATAAAAAATTATATGAAATAGCAGAAAATGTGAGATGTGAAACATTAGGTATACAAAATTTTAGCGGTATAAAGAAAAATTTAAAAGCTTTTTACCACCAGAAAAAAACAGATCTCGCATCAAAAGATGACGAGAATAGGATTCTAGGTACATTTGAGTCTTACATTAGAAAATTAATTGCGGGACTTGAGAGTAACTTTGATGTTAAAAAAGAATTTCAAAAATTTGATAAAAACTTTTCTTCGAACTTTAAAAAAAAAGAAAGCTTACTTAAAAGTTCAATCAATAATCAAGAAAAATATAATTTTGAAATAGCAAAATTAATAAATGAATTACAATTGGAGGAAGTAGACGAAGATAGAGAGGAAAAAGACGATAAAATAAATAAAAACGAAAAGAAAGATAAACAAAATGATTTAGATAAAAAAACAAAAGAAAAAGACGGAAAAATAGAGGAAATGGCTATCGATGCAAATTTATTAGATAGCGAGGAAAATATCGAAAAAAATGATGATCAAAATGAAGAAATAGAAGTTGAGGATTTTGCCAATGATTCAAAATTAAAAAATAAATCATTTAATAATTTTGCTGATTTAAAATATAAAATTTTTACAAAAAAATTTGATGAGGTTATTAAAGCTGAGGATTTGGAAACAGATGAGGAATTAACACGACTTCGAGAAAATTTAGATCATCAGCTTTTTCAGTTAAAAAGTTTTATTTCAAAATTAGCAAATAAGTTACAAAGAAGGCTTTTAGCAATACAAAATAGGTCTTGGAATTTTGATCAAGAAGAGGGTATTCTTGACACCTCAAAACTCACAAGAGTGATAATAGATCCATTAAATTCTCTATCTTTTAAAAAAGAGAAAGACATAGAATTTAAAGATACCCTTGTGACGATATTAATTGACAACTCCGGCTCAATGAGAGGTAAGCCTATTTCAGTTGCCGCAATTTGTGCTGATATTCTATCAAGAACTCTTGAAAGATGTTCTGTTAAAGTAGAGATACTTGGTTTTACAACTAAACATTGGAAAGGAGGATCAAGTAGAGAGTTATGGACGAATAATAATAAGCCTACTTTTCCAGGAAGATTGAATGATTTAAGGCATATAGTTTATAAGTCTGCTGACACTCCTTGGAGACTGTCAAAAAAAAATATGGGTCTTATGCTAAAAGAAGGCCTATTAAAAGAGAACATAGATGGAGAAGCACTGAATTGGGCTTATAACAAAATGACAAAAAGAAAAGAGGAGAGAAAGATTTTGATGGTAATATCCGATGGCGCTCCAGTAGATGACTCCACACTTTCAACAAACTCTAGTGATTTTTTAGAAACGAATTTAAAAAATGTGGTAAAATGGATAGAAACCAAAACAAATATTGAGCTGCTTGCAATAGGAATAGGTCACGACGTAACAAGATATTATAGTAAAGCCTTAAAAATTGCTGATGTCCAAGATCTAGGTGATGCAATGATTAATCAACTTTCAGATTTATTTTCTGAAGAAAAGAAAATTAGTAAACAAAGATTAAATTAAGTTTGGTTTATAGTAATTTTTTATTTTGTTTATGAAAATCTTAAACGGAATAAGCATTAACATTGCTATAATAAGTTTTACGGCTAAGTCTCCCAGGGCTAAAGTTACCCAAGGAACTCCAGTATTATAAAAAGCTACAGAGAAAAATAAAAACGTGTCTAAGACTGATCCAATAATTGAAGATATCAAAGGTGCCACATACCATGTTTTATTATTTCTCAACTTATCAAATACACTTACATCAAGATTTTGAGCAATAAAAAAAGCTAGCCCAGAACCTATTGCAATTCTAATTGATATAATATCGTTAAAATTAGTTGATACAAATACTGTTAAAACTAATCCTATAAAAAAACCTAAAAAAACAATTTTTCTTGCAATTGTTTTACCAAAAGATCGGTTAGCAAGATCAGTGATTAAGAAAGTAATTGGGTAGCTGAAAGCACCATACGTTAATATATTTTCTAATCCTAAATATTTGAATGGAAATTGGACTAAATAATTTGAGAGGATTACTATCAAGCCCATTAGTAATGATAATACTAAAAATAACCTCTTTTGATTACTCATCACTGGGAGCTGAATAAAGCTTCTTTAATTTTTTTAACTTTGTTAGAAAGGTTTTTATTCTTAGCCTTAAGTAAATATTTATCCAATCCACCTTTAAAATCGACTGTTCTTAAGGCGGCGTTTGTTACATTTAATCTAATATTTCTTTTAAGTTTGTCGCTTCTAAAAACCACTTTTTTTAAATTAGGTAAAAAACGTCTTTTAGTTTTGTTGTTTGCGTGGCTGACGTTGTGGCCTTTTAAAGGAAGAACTCCTGTTAATTCACATTTTTTTGTCATAATTTTAGAAATATATAGTTCCTGCTAATTTATAGGTCAAGGTAAATATTTAATTTTTCTAAATGACTGTTTTTTTGCCAATAATGTCCGAAACTTTCGATATTTTTTCTTTTTTTAAGATATCAATAAGATCTTTTTTAATAGATTTAATTAAGCCCGGACCTTTATAAACTAACCCAGTATACAGTTGTACTAAGCTTGCACCAGCAGTCATTTTTTCAAAAACACATTTTCCACTATCTACGCCTCCAACTCCAATAATCTTAAGTTTTCCTTTAGACTCATTATAAAATTTAGTTATTAGTTTTGTAGAAATTTGATTTATGGGCTTTCCGGAAAGTCCACCTTTCTCAATTTTATTTTCATCTGATAATTTCTCTCTATTTTCATCAGTGGTATTTGAAACAATTATACCATAGATATTATATTTTAAAGTTAGTTCAATGATATAGCTAATTTCTTTTCCATTTATATCTGGTGAAATTTTAAGAAAGAAAGGTTTTTTAATTTTATTCTCAACTTTATTTTTATTAAGTTTTTCCAAAAGCTGAATTAAGTTCTCTTTTTCGTGAAATTTTCTCAAATTTTCTGTGTTTGGAGATGAGATATTTATTGTAATATAATCAGAGTAAGAGTGTAATAATTCAATGCATTTTAAGTAATCTTCACTTTTTTCTTCAGTGGTTTTATTGGGACCAACATTTATGCCAATAACACCCTGGGCTGGTTCTAGTTCAAATCTCCTTTTCACCGTTTCTGCACCATCATTATTAAACCCTAATCGATTAATTAATCCTTTGTCTCGCTCTAGCCTAAAAACTCTAGGCTTTGGATTTCCAAATTGTGGCTTCGGTGTAATTGTCCCAACCTCGATAAATCCGAAACCAATCTTAAATAATGGATTATAAACTTCAGCACTTTTATCAAAACCAGCAGCTAAACCAATTGGATTTTTAAAATCCTTGTTAAAAAGGTTAATATTTAATAAATTTTCATCTTCAGTTCTAAATAAATTTTCTGGTAATAAATTTAATTTGAGTGATTTAATAGCAAGATTATGTGCTGTCTCCGGATCTAAATTAAATATGTATGGTCTTAATATTGAAAACATTTATCCTGTTTTTTTTTTTATTAATTCTACAGTTTCCTTTATCCCAAAGAAACTTATAAAAAAACCCATCCTAGGTCCATCATCATCACCAAAAAGTACTTGGTATATAAGTTTAAACCAATCTCTTAGGTTTTTTTCGTATCCATTTTCTTTTCCAGTGGAGTATACCACAGTTTGAATTTCTTCAGGATTATCAGTGATTTTTATTTTTTCAATTGCTGTAGCTAAGTTCATAAGTGCCTTTTTTTCTTGATCATTAGGTTTTTTATATATTTTAGTAGGTTTAATTTTATCATTATAATAATTTATAGCATAGGAGGTTAGTTGATCTAAAATTGGATATTCCTCTGGTTTGACGTCTTTATGAAATCTATTAATAAATTTCCATAAAATTTCTTTTTTATCTGCGTTACTCGACCCTACAAGGTTAAGCAACATTGAAAATGGCATTATATGTTTTTCTTTTGGAGGTCTTCCGTTGTGAACATGCCATACTGGATTTAGAATTTTTTCATTTTCTTTTTGACTCTTAAACTTTTGAAGTGACTCTAAGTATTCATCTACTGCTTTAGGAACGACATCTGAATAAAGTTTTTTTGCTCTTCTTGGATTTTGATACATATATAAAGATAAGCTCTCTGGAGAGGCATATCTTAACCATTGTTCTATCGTAATACCATTGCCTTTGGATTTTGAAATTTTTTCTCCTTTTTCGTCTAAAAATAATTCATATGCAAAACCGTTTGGAGGTTTCTTACCAAGAACTTTACAAATCTTACTGGATAAAATTGCGCTTTCAGTAAGATCTTTTCCATACATTTCAAAATCTACGTCAAAAGTAAACCATCTCATGGCCCAATCAACTTTCCATTGAAGTTTACAGTCTCCATTCAAAATTGAAAATTTCAATTTTTTTCCATTATTATCAAAGACACCTGTATTATCTTTCTTATTAATTTCAAGTAATGGGATTTCCAAAACTTTTCCACTATCTGGACAGATAGGCAAAAAAGGTGAATATGTTTTTCTTCTCTCGGATCTTAGAGTTGGTAAAATTATATTCATAATATCATCATACTTCTCTAGGACTCTTATTAATGAATTGTTGAAAACCTTATTTTTGTAGTTTTTAGTTGAGCTTTCAAAAATAAAATCGAATTTAAATTTCGTCAAAAATTCTTTAAGCATCTCATTGTTATGCTCGCCAAAGCTTTTATACTTTCCAAAAGGATCAGGTATTGTGGTCAACGGTTTACCAATATTTTTTAATAGTAAATCTTTGTTTGGTACGTTATCTGGAACTTTTCTCAAACCATCCATGTCATCTGAAAATGTTATCAGTTTTGTGTCAATCTTTTCCAAATGGCTTAAAGCATTTATCATCATTGTTGTCCTTGCTATCTCGCCGAAAGTACCAATATGCGGGAGTCCACTTGGCCCATACCCCGTTTGAAAAATTATTTTATTCTTATCTTTAATTAATTCTTTCCTATCTTTGAGTAGTTTTCTAATTTCAACAAATGGCCACGAAGAGGAGGATAGTATTAGGTTTTTATCAAGCATATAATTGGTTTATTAAATTATTCATATAAAATATACTTTAAAATTCAAGATATTAAGTTGAATTTTCCATTTAATTAAATAATCTCGATTTAGATGATTGCTAACAAAACTGTATTTTTTCTTTTAGGAATACTTCTCATTATATTAGGGGTTTCTATGCTTGTGCCTTATGGAGTGCAAATATTTTTTAATGAGGATAGCCATAGTTTTTTGTCATCAGCTTTAGTGACAGTTTTTTTAGGAGTATTATTTGTACTAGCTAATTTAGAAAAAAACTTTAGGCTAAATTTACAACAGACGTTCTTATTTTCAAGTTTGGCTTGGTTTACTATAGCATCTTTTGGTAGTCTGCCATTTATTCTATCCACTCAAGAATTCTCAATAAGTGAAGCTTTTTTTGAAAGTATGTCTGGTATTACAACGACAGGAGCAACTGTAATAACAGATTTAGACTCCTCGCCCAAAAGTATATTAATTTGGAGAGCAATTATGCAGTGGTTGGGTGGTATAGGTATTGTAGTTATGGCAATTACAATCTTACCTTTGCTAAATGTTGGCGGAATGCAATTATTTAAAATGGAAGGTCCGGACACAACAGAAAAAATTCTTCCTAGAACTATTCAAGTAGCAACAATTATAATTTTAATTTACGTAGCATTGACTTCTGCTTGTGCTTTCTTTTATTTTATATTTGGTATGAGCTTATTTGATAGTTTGGCCCATTCAATGACAACTATAGCGACGGGTGGTTTTTCAACACATAATAAATCTATTGGTTTTTTTCATAATTCAAATATAGAGATTGTAGCTAGTATTTTTATAGTTTTAGGAAGTATTCCTTTTATCGCCTACCTAAAGTTTATAAAAGGTAATAAAAATATTTTTTTTCAAGACGTTCAAATAAAAGGTTTAATTTATTTATTACTATTATCAATCGTAATAATGTTAATGTACCTCTTTTTCATAAATTACGAGGGTTCAGTATTTGAGAAAATAAGAATATCTTCATTTAATGTCATATCAATTTTATCTGGGACAGGGTATGTAACCGATGATTTTAGTCTATGGGGAAACTTTTCACTTATTTTTTTCTTATTTTTAATGTTTATTGGAGGATGTGCTGGATCTACTGCATGTGGAATTAAAATATTCAGATTACAAATGTTAGTACTATTTCTTGTAAACCAAATTAAAAAACTATTTTATCCTAATAGTATTAATATTGTTAAATATAATAAACAAAAAATAACTGATGAATTCTTAAATTCTGTCATAATATTTATATTTGCATTCTTATTTATTTTTTTGATAATTTCATTACTTCTCTCTTTAACGGGGCTTGATCTTTTAACTTCACTATCAGGGGCCGCAAGTGCCATATCTAATGTTGGGCCAGGTTTAGGTGATGTAATTGGACCTAATGGAAATTATAAATCTATACCTGACATTTCTAAATGGGTGCTCTCTTTTGGAATGTTATTAGGAAGGTTAGAGCTTTTTGCAGTGCTTGTATTATTTTTTCCTTCTTTTTGGAGAAACTAAAAGATAATTATGAAACTAGAAAAAAAATATTCCATCGTAGAAAGTTTCAGAATCTATTTTGATAAAAGAATGCTTAAAATATTGTTACTTGGTGCGATAAGTGGTTTTCCTTGGGTTATTATTGGCAGCAGTCTAAGTTTGTGGCTTAAGGAAGAAGGATTAAGTCGTACAACAATAGGATGGGCTGGTTTAATTTTTGCTGTTTATGCGTTCAATTATCTTTGGGCTCCAATAATAGATAGAATAAAAATTCCGTGGTTGACTAATAAAATAGGCCACAGACGCGCCTGGATTATAATAATGCAATTAATTATTTTAATTTGTTTAATTTCTTGGAGTTTAATTAATCCCACAACTAATCTATCTTTGGTGATCGGTATTGGCTTAATAATTGCAATTGCTTCAGCTACTCAAGATATAACGGTTGATGCTTTAAGAATTGAACAAATTGGGGAGCATGAAGGTAAATCAATGCAAGCTGGTGCAGCTATGGCTGTAGTAGGATGGTGGACCGGATATAAAATTGGAGGGGTAATATCTTTATTTGTTGCAGAATTTTTTCAAAATTTAGGAGTTAAGGATTATTGGCAATTAACTTTTATTATTTTGGGCGGAATCGTAGTGATTTGTAATATATTATTAATGTTTATCAAAGAAACTTACAATAAAGAAAAGGATATATCTCAGAAAAAAAATGATCAGTTAATTAGTGAAAAGTTCGGAGCAAAGGGCTATTCAGCTAAAATTGTAGTTTGGATATCAGGCACTATTCTTGGACCAATTATAAGTTTTTTCAAAAAAAATGGGTTCAATATTGCTTTATTTATTTTAGGATTTATTTTTTTATTTAAAATTGGAGAAGCATTTTTAGGTAGAATGTCAGTTATTTTTTATAAAGAAATTGGTTTTTCCAAGTCAGATATTGCTATTTACTCAAAAGGATTAGGTTGGATAACTACAATTATTTTTACTCTACTAGGTGGTTTATTCGCCATTCGCTCTGGAGTAATTAAAGCGATGTTTCTCTCTGGTGCTTTAATGGCATCAACGAACCTTCTTTTTTCCGTATTAGCCTGGTCAGGAAAGTCTGAAATTTTATTTGCTTTAGCAGTAATTTTTGATGACATGGCTGCTTCATTTGCCACGGTCGCGTTTGTTGCTTTTATATCTATGCTAGTTGACAGGACATATACAGCAACCCAATACGCTCTTCTTGCTTCGATAGGAACAGCGGGAAGAACTACTTTGGCAGCATCCTCTGGCGCTATGGTTGATTGGCTAAATGGTGACTGGGGCATATTTTTTATTATTACAGCGCTTATGGTAATACCGTCTCTAATTCTTTTATTTGCAATTAAAGATAAGTTAAAATTAAATGACTAAATATTTCACTTGCACATATCCAAATTTAAATGTTTATAAAAAACCTAATGTAAAATCCGAGATAGTAACAGAGTTAATCTACGGAGAAAGTTTTTCAATTAACTTGAAAAATAAAAATTGGTACAAAGTAAAAATTAAAGAAGATAATTATCAGGGTTATATAAGAAAAAGAAAATTCAAAAAATATATCAAACCTACCCATAAGATTAGTGAATTAAGAGTTAAGGTGTTTAGTTCTCAAAATAAATCAAAGAAAATAAGAGAGCTTTCCTTTAATTCAAAAATAAGAGTAGAGCAGATAAATTCTAAATTTGCCAGATTTGATGGAGGATGGGTTGAAAAAAAAAATATAAAACCAATTAGTACTAAAAATAAAAATTATTTCGAAAAAGTGAGAATTTTTAAAAATGTGAAATATAAATGGGGCGGTAAGTCTTTTAAAGGAATAGATTGTTCTGGGCTAGTTCAAATTTTTTTAAATTATAATAATGTTAATTGTCCAAGAGATGCTAAAGACCAAGTAAAATTTTTTAAAAAAAATATCTCTTTTTCAAAGATTAAAAAAAATGATCTTATATTTTGGAAAGGACACGTTGCGATAGTATTGTCGAAAAAAAAATTAATTCACGCTTATGGTCCTTTTAAAAAAACAGTAATTATGAATAATAATAAAACAATTAAAAGAATAAAAAAAACAGCAAACTTAAAAATTATAGCAATTAAAAGGGTGAGATAATTATTTTTAGATGTTTGATAATGAGAAATTTTTTACCTTTTTTAAGATTACGAGTTTTGTTATTGCGACACCCATCTCAACTTTAGACTTATCCGTTACATGAGAAAGACTTTTTTTGTATCTTCTTTTTATAGCTCTTATTAATTGTTTTTTATTTTGAATATTTTTTAAGCTATTCTTAAAAATATTTTTTTTTAATTTAGCATAACTCACATTATTTTTTACATAAGTACATTTTGCAACAAAGAAAAAATTCATATCGAGAACAGGTGCATAATTTTTTTTACCATCAAAGTAGCCAGGTTTTAATATTTTCATTATGTAAAATTTATGTCCAACCTTATGACCGGTATCTTTAATATTAAAATGAGTATATTTTAATGCTGCTTTATTTAAAAACTTAAAATCTTGTTTATGTAATTTTATAATTCCATTTGATGCGTAGGGTTTACAAAATTTTTTCTCATTAACTAAAAATAATTTATTATTTTTACTGAGTTTTAATTTTTTCCATTGATAAGGGTATCTTTTAAATTTTTTCAACAATAACTTTAAAGGTTTTTTTGATACGGAGGCGGCTTAAGTCTCCCTCCACCGCCTCTACTTGCATAATAGTTGATTCACCAAATTCTTATAAGACTCTTTTTGGTTGAATGTGGATAAAAAAAAAATTAAAAACGTTTAATGATTAAAATGTTTCTACTTAAATATTTAAAAAAACTAATAATCTTTCTTAATAATTTCTTAAAAATAAAGTCACAACCTTTATCTCCTGCAGAGCTTTATTTTGAAGAGGTGTCCAAAAAAAGCTATGAAAATTTTAAGAAATATTTTGAAAATTCATACGTTTTTTCTGATGATGCATCTATAAGGAATTTTGCAATTAATGAGGCTACAAAAAAATTTGATAATCAAAACTTGTTTTTAGAATTCGGAGTTTACAAAGGTGATTCTATTAATTTATTTGCCAGAAATTTAGAAAAAATCAAAGGTCAAATTTTTGGATTTGACTCTTTTAGGGGTCTGAAGGATGAATGGCTTACCGAAGAATTCAACCCAAAAAGAACTTTTAATTTAGACGGAAAAAAACCCAAGGTAGAAAAAAATGTTCATCTAATCGATGGTTGGGTTGAAGAAACTTTAGAGAACTTTTTATCAAAAAATACTGAGAAAATTGCATTTATTCACTTTGATTTGGACACATATCAATCAACATCTTATGTTTTAAAAAAAATCAAAAAAAAATTGCAACACGGTTCGATAATTTTATTTGATCAATTTTATGGTTTTCCTAATTGGGAGAAATATGAATTTAAGGCTTTTAAAGAGGAATTTGAAGAAAAATCATTCGAATATACCGCATTTAGTACAAGACAAGCTTGTATTAGGATAACTAATATATGATTGGGGCTCAAACAATAGGTAACGCTACTGTCATAGCTTATGACAAAGTTCCAATTTTGTCTACAGATCCTTGGTTAGGTTCAGATCATTATGCATATTTTGGAAGTTGGTATTTACCTTATGAAATTCCAGAAAATATACATAATGACATACTTTCATCTAAATATATTTTTTTTTCTCACGGTCATCCAGATCATTTAAATCCAGACTCTATACATAAATTTAAAAATAATACGATTGTTCTTGGAGATCATGTTGGCAGAAGAATGTATGATGACTTAAAATCTCGAGGCTATAAAGTAATTATTTTAAAAGAGAGAGTATGGACTGAACTTTCAAAAAATGTTTCTGTGATGAGTGTGAGTACAAAAATTCAAGATACGATATTAATAATTAAAGTAAAAGACGACGTATTTATCAATCTAAATGATGCCGGCCCAATGAGCAATAGATTTATAAAAAAAGTCGTAAAAGGATATAAAAGAAAATTCTTGCTCTCTATAAGTGGTTGGGGTGATGCAGATATGATTAACTTTTACGACAAAGAAAACAATTTTATTGAGCCCTTAGCTGCCAAAAAACATCCTGTAGGTGATTATTTATCATTAATAGCGAAATTGTTTGATGCAAATTATGTAATTCCTTTCAGCTCTTTTCACGAGTATCAAAGGGAGGATTCTGTTTGGGCAAATAAGTACGTTACTCCGATGCAAGAGTACAAAAATGGTATTCATAAAGATATTACTTTTGTCGATCCTTTCGCCTTTATCAATAGTGAAAAAGATGGAGATATAAAAAGTCTTCCTCTTAAAAAAAGAGGATTAACTGTAAAAAAAGCAGGAGATTTCAAAGACAATTGGTCTGATCTTTTGGAAACTGAGGACAAAATAATCATAAAGGAATATTTTGATAAATTTGAAGAATTGCAAGATAAAGTTGGTTTTATTAACTTTGTTGTAGGTAAACAAGATTTTAATCTGAAAATGAAGGGCCCTATTGAGAGAGGCATAACTTTTGAACTTCCAAGAAATAGTCTTGTTGAGGCTTGTAAATATAGCATATTTGATGATTTACTAATTGGTAATTTTATGAAAACTCAACTCCATAATTTAAGAAGTTTGTATGACCCCGTCATAAATTTTAATAATATTGTTCCTAAATATGGGGATAATGGCCTGGCTTACACAAAAGAAGATTTAATAAGATATGAGAAAGAATATGCTAAACGAATGGGTATAGAATATTTTTATGATCTTTTTGCAAATCAGTCAAAAAATTATTTTAAGTTTTTTTTTAAAAACTATAAAGATTCTAAGTATTATACAAAAATGAGAAAATATTATTATTATATTTTCAGATAATGGCGGAGAGAGAGGGATTCGAACCCTCGAAACGGTTTCCCGTTTACACGCTTTCCAAGCGTGCGCCTTCAACCACTCGGCCACCTCTCCTAAT
>MDSW01000637.1_pt1 | contig 33555 bp, 30 predicted proteins | sample 811171 | NCBI WGS metagenome assembly MDSW01 (sample SAMN05326641, study PRJNA326480) | marine metagenome | isolation source: seawater | place: Atlantic Ocean: North West | collected 2012 | reverse complement strand
CATGAAATGAATAAAAACTTGATGTTAATTAGCTTGGAATAATTTTTTTATTGATTCCTCAAAAGGTGCTTTTGCAATACCCTTCTCAGTAATTATGCCAGCAATCAATTCAGGAGGAGTCATATCAAATGCAGGATTAATTACGTTAATTCCATCAGGTGCCGTTTTTTTATCTCCAATTCCAGTAACCTCAGATCCTTTTCTTTGTTCAATAATTACATCTTCAGGATTACTTTTCATATCAAATGTAGAAAGAGGTGCTGCAACATAAAATGGAATTTTATGTTGGTTTGCCATAGTTGCTACTTGATATGTTCCTATTTTGTTATAAACATGTCCAGTTCGTAAGATTCTATCTGCACCAACAACAATTTTATCTACAAGACCATTTGCCATTGAATAGCCAACAGCGGTATCAGGTATTAGACTAACGTCAATTCCATCATGTTTTAATTCAAATGCGGTTAATCTTGAACCTTGTTGGATAGGACGAGTTTCAGTAGCTATAACTTTGATTTTTTTTCCGCTATCTTTTGTAGCACGGATTACACCCAATGCAGTACCATAACCAACTGTAGCTAATGCACCTGCATTACAATGAGTCATAATAGTATCATTGTCATTAAATAATTCAGATCCATTTTTTCCCATTGTCATATTAATTGTTATATCTTCTTCTGCCATTTTTTTGGCACATTCAACAACATTATTTTTTATTTCTTGAACAGAAGATGCATGATTGGCAACTTCCATAATTTTGTTTAGTCCCCAAGCAAGATTGACTGCAGTAGGTCGTGTTTCAAATAAGATTTTTTTTGCATTTTCCATGTACGAAATTAAATCATTTTTTTCAGTTGCAGTAGATTGTAGTGAAGCTAAAGCAAGTCCAAATGCACCAGAAACACCTATTGCAGGAGCACCTCTAACCACAAGAGTACGTATTGCTTCAGCAACCTGATTATAATCAGTATAAGTAACATATTCGAGAGTATTTGGTAATTTTGTTTGATCAATCATAATAACAGAATTATCTTTCCATTCTACGGTTTTTAGGGTCAATATTGACTAGGAAAATTAGTAGTAATTATTTTTTGGCATTAGTATTTTAGTAGTTAAGTATTTTACAATATGATTTTCAAATACGTTAATTATGAAAATTGATGATCTAAATGAAATTGATAAAGATAAAATGTTTGCAACATATGACGAATGGCCGGAAATTGCAGCAAGTGTTTTTAAAACAAATCTCGAAAGAATTGATGTTAATGAGATAGACCATATTATTTTTGCAGGAATGGGTGGTTCAGGTTCAATAGGAGATGTTATGAGTTCAATTTTATCAAAAGAAGATATTCACGTCAGTGTTGTCAAAGGATATCACCTTCCAAATACAATAGACAATAATTCACTAGTTGTAACAACAAGTGTTTCAGGAAATACAAAAGAAACACTATCTATTCTTAAAGATGCTTATCAAAGTGATGCAAAAATTGCAGCATTTTCATCAGGAGGAAAGATTAAGGAATTTTGTGATAGAAATAAGATTTTTTATCAGTCCATACCATTGATACATTCACCTAGAGCCTCATTTCCCAAATTTTTATTTTCAATTATAAAAAGCCTGGAACAGATTATTCCAATAACAGAAAGTGACATGAAAAATGTAGTAAAAGATTTAGAAATTACTAGAAAGAAAATTTTTTCTGGTAATTTAAATGAGAATAATATTTCTTTGGAGTTAGCGTTGTGGATCAATAATACACCACTAATCTACTATCCATGGGGATTACAGTCTGCAGCAATTCGTTTTAAAAATTCATTACAAGAAAATTCAAAACTACATGTAATAGCAGAAGATATAGTGGAAGCATGTCATAATGGAATTGTTTCATGGGAAAGAAACTCTAATGTGAAACCAATTTTAATTCAAGGTAAAGATGATCACGTTAAAACTCGTGAAAGATGGTTAATTCTCAAAGAATTTTTTCAATCAAAAGAAATTGATTTTAAAACTGTAGAGTCTGTAGAAGGAAACATTCTATCAAAAATCACAAATTTGATTTACTTGCTAGATTATTGTTCAATTTATACTGCGGTTTTGAATAAAATAGATCCTTCTCCAGTAGGATCAATTGATTTCATAAAAAAACGATTATCAGTGTAAGTATAATTTATCAGTTAGGTTTTATATCTTATAAAAAGAATAAAATTAAATGAAAACTACTATAGGAATTCCAGCTTTTAACGAGGAAAAAAATATTGGCGCAATAATTACAAAATTAAAAAAAATTTCTGATTCGATAATTGTTTGTGATGATGGCTCTACTGATCTAACTGCAGAGATATCTAAAGGGTTAGGAGCAATAGTAGTTTCTCACTCAAAAAATCAAGGATATGGAGATGCAATTAAATCGATATTTCTAGAAGCAAAAAAAATTGATACAGATGTACTAGTTACATTTGATGCTGATGGACAACATCAAGTTGATGACATTCAAAAAGTTTTAGAACCAATTGTATCTAAAAAAGCAGACGTAGTAATAGGTTCAAGATTTTTGGATGATAAAACAAAGATACCGAAATATAGAAAAATCGGAGTTAAAGTAATTACAGAGTTAACTAATGTTACAACAGGTTCAAAAATTACAGATTCACAAAGTGGTTTTAGAGCATATAGTAAAGATGTTTTAGAAAACATTTCTCTTACAGAATCAGGAATGGGAGTCTCAACTGAAATCTTAATAAAAGTTCAAGAAAAGGGATTAAAGATCAGTGAAGTTCCAATAAAAATTTTATATGAAGGAGATACATCTACACATAATCCAATATCTCATGGTAGCTCAGTCATTTTTAGTACATTAAAATTTGTAGCAATTCAACATCCACTAAGCTTTTATGGAATTCCTGGAGCAATATTACTAACAATTGGACTAATTTTTAGTGCATGGACTATACAAATTTTTTCAACGGATGGTGATTTTATTACAAACATAGCTATTGTAGGCGGTGGCGGAGTGTTAATTGGCACAATGCTTCTAATTACAGCGTCAATACTTTTTTCAGTTGTGAGTATGCTAAAGGGGAAAAATAACAGTTAGATGATGAATATGCGTAATTTTGTATGGAATATTATATAATGGATGGAGTGAAATCAGATTCAAATGAGTAATAAACTTGAGATTGTGACAGAAGAAAACCCATTTCTTACAGACAAGATTGTTAGAAAACAAGGGACTAAAGATGCACGAATATTATTCTTATACCCAAATGAGCGTGGCATGAGTACAATTCCTCCATCGATTGCAGGCTTATCACAAATTTTGAAAGATGAAGGACATGTTACAAGTTTGTTTGATACAACATTTTACAAGTTTGATGATGAAATTTCAATAGAAGATTCAGATAAAATTAGAAGTGATGTACTTGAAACCAGACCGGTTTTGGATAGAGATGATGATGATTTACATTTCAAAAAAACTACAAGATCAGCAATTGATGATTTTCGAAAGGCAATAATAGAATTTAAACCAGATTTAATTGCAGTTTCGTGTACAGAGACAACATTTCTTAGAGCTATCAAAATGATTGATGCAACAAGAGAATTTGGTGTAAAAAATATTTTTGGAGGAGTGTTTCCAACATTTGCACCTGACCTGACATTATCATATGAAAATGTAGATATGGTTTGTGTGGGCGAAGGTGAAAATGCAATAATAGATCTTGCAAATAGTATATCAAATGAAGAACAAACATACGATATTACAAATGTTTGGTTTAGAACAAATGATAATTCAATTCATAGAAATAGTATATCAAGACCAGTTGATATTAATGAAACACCAACAATTTCAGATATAGAACTGTTCGGCGAAGAAAGATTCTATCGTCCAATGGGAGGACAGATTAGAAGGCTTCTTCCAGTAGAAACTCATCGTGGATGTCCGTTTACATGTTCATTTTGTAATTCACCAGGTCAAAATAGATTGTACGGAGATGGAGATTTTAAAAAAGGATTATCGTTTTTCCGCAAAAAAGATATGAGTTTAGTGAAAAAAGAAATTGAGAATCATATCAAGAAATACAATGTAGAATACATTTACTTTTGGGCAGACACATTTCTTGCATGGGACCAAGAAGAATTTGACCAATTCATAGAGATGTATTCAAAGATTAAACTTCCTTTTTGGTGTCAAACACGTATTGAAACCATAGATAAACGTAAATTTTCACAATTAAAAGAGGTGGGTTTAGATCGAGTTACATTTGGTTTAGAACATGGGAATGCAAAATTTAGAGCAGAGGTAGTTAAAAGAGAATATACAAACGAAAGTGCAATCAGAAAAATAAAATTAGTTGAGGAATTAGGAATCACATTCAGTGTGAATAATATCATAGGCTTCCCAGATGAAACACGAGAGTTAGCATTTGATACAATTGAATTAAATCGTCAATTCAATTCTGATAATACTAGTTGTTCTATATTGGTACCATTTCATGGGACCGAACTTCATGAATTATGTGTTAAAAAAGGATATCTCGATCCTAATGTTATTTGCGCCGTAAGTAATTCTGGTGAAAGTTTGCTGAATATGCCACAGTGGTCAAAAGAAGATATGACCAGATTGAGAGATGTATTTGCAATGTACATAAAATTTCCAAAAGATAGATGGCCAGAGATAAAAAGAGCTGAAACAGATTTAGTTTTAAGAGAAAAATTACGTCAGGAATTTGTTAAAACATATTGGTCTGACTCAAATGCAAAAATTGAAGATGATATAGCAGAAGCCGCAAAAGGACTTTTCTAACTTAAGGTCAAAGTTATGTTCAAGATTCTCATTATCGGATATGGTTCAATTGGTAAAAGACACTTAGAGAATTTTTTATTATTTAAAGATACAATGCTCATAGTATACACAAAAAGAAAGGATCTAGACTCTTTAGAAAAAAAAGGGATAAAAATTTCAGATTCATTAGATGAATGTTTAAATGAAAAACCAGATATCGGAGTCATTTCTAATGAAACAAGTTTACACATTCCAATTGCAATTAAATTAGCTAAGGAAGGCTTGGATCTATTTTTGGAGAAACCACTATCAGATTCATTAGAAGGGATAAGTGAATTACTTTCAATTGTTAAGAAAAAGAAACTGATAACACAAATGGGATGTAATTTAAGATTTCATCCATGCATAAAGAAGATAAAAGATTTGGTGGATAGTGAAAAAATTGGAAGAGTGATTTCTATACAAGTTCAAAATTGTTCATATCTTCCAGATTATCATCCATGGGAAGATTATAGAAAAGGCTATGCAGCTAGAAAAGATTTGGGCGGAGGAATAACATTAACACAGATTCATGAAATTGATTATATGTATTGGTTTTTTCAGGATGTCAAGAGTGTTCTAGCAGTGTCAGAGAAATTAAGTGATCTTGAGGTAACAACAGAAGATTATGTTTCTAGCATAATAAAATTCAAGAATGGAATAATGGGTGAACTTCACATGGATTATTTCCAGAGACCAGATTTTAGAAGTTGTAAGATTCGGGGTACAAAAGGAGAGATTTACTGGGAATCAACAGACAATTGTGTAAGAATTTTCATGTCAGAGAAGAAAAAATGGGAAACAGTTCTAGAAGTGAAAGATTATGACAGGAATTTCTCATATGTTGAACAATTAAAACATTTTTTAGAATGTGTTAAGGAAAGGAAAGAAACAAAAAATAATCTTGAACAAGGTATTTCAACTTTAGAAATTGTATTAGCAATTAAAACTGCTTCAATAAAGAATAGGATGATAAATGTCAAATAATTCTCAAAAAAAAATTTCTAGATTAGTTATAGTACAAGCTAGGACTGGTTCTACTAGATTACCAAATAAGATCTTACAAGATTTAGGAGGTAAAAATCTGTTGACGGTGTTTATGGAGCGAGTTACAAAAGCAGGTGAGCCTGATAACATTGTTGTTGCAACAACAAATTTGCCAGAAGATGACATAATAGTAGATTTGTGTAAAAAAAATCAATGGGAGTACTTTCGTGGAGATTCTTCAGATTTATTAGATAGACATTACCAGTGTGCAAAGTTTTTCTCAGCAGATATTGTTTCTAAGATTCCATCAGACACACCATTTAACGATCCAGAAATAATTGACTTAGTCTTTAGGACATACGACAAAGGTAACTTTGATTATGTAAGTAATCTTCATCCACCTACATTTCCCGGAGGTTTTGATTGTGAAGTATTTAGTTATGCGGCATTAGAAGAATCATGGGAAAATGCAAAGAAAGATTATGAGAGAGAACATACAACAGGATACATTTGGGATAATCCAGATAGGTTCAAGATCGGTAACGTTTCTAGTAAAAATGGCATAGATTACTCAATGAAATTTAGATGTCAAGTTGATTACATAGAAGATCTTGATGTTGCAAAAAGAATTTTTAATGAATTATATTTAAAAAATCCTGATTTTTCTTTTTACGATTTAGTGGAATTTCTTGATGCACACAAAGAAATATCCAATTTGAACAAAAAATATGTTGGAACTAATTGGTATAGGAAATATCTTCATGAGTTGAAGCATGTAGATGAATCTTGGACTAAAAGAGATGTTAAATAATTTAATTGATTATTAACAAAAAGGAGTAATTATAATATGCAGACAGATTAACAAATCCTGTGGATAGAGAAGTTAGCAAAAAAGAATTCAACGATTTTCTAATAGAATGTAAGAAAAATGTTTTAAAAATGTCTCAAAATGGAGGATGTTTTATTGGTTCAGCATTCTCATGCATAGATATTATTGGATATTTATACAATCAGGTCTTTGATATTGAAAAGATAAAGAATAAAGAAAAAGATAGAGATATTTTATTACTTAGTAAGGGCCATGCCGTTTCTGCATTATATGCAGTTTTAGCTGAAGTCAAAATTATTTCTAAAGATAGACTTGATAATTATTTAACAAACAATGATGACTTGTACTGGCACCCAAATCCAAATGTCTCTGGAATTGAGTTTCATAGTGGTTCAATGGGTCATGGTCTATCAATAGGAATTGGAATGGCACTAGCATCTAGACTAAATAAAATTAATAATAAAATTATTGTTATTTTAGGGGATGGGGAATTAAATGAAGGTTCGATATGGGAATCAGTTTTAATTGCTAATGCGTATAATCTCAAGAATCTTATCGTGATCGTGGATAGAAATCGTAGACAAGCAAATACTACAACAGAGGAATTGATTCCATTGGAATCTTTAAGAGAAAAATTTTCATCTTTTGGATGGATTACTTATTCATGCGATGGTCATGACATAAAAGATATTTCTAAAAATCTCGAACAAATTTTTGAAGATCCATCAAATAAACCAAGAATGTTAGTAGCCAACAGTATTAGAGGCAAAGGAATACCAATGATAGAAGATAATCCAAAATATTGGTTTGGTGATTTTCAAGAAGAACAATTGAACGAGTTTAATAAAATATTAGATTCACAAAAAGGAATTGATGAGGGAAAATAATATGGAACTATACGAATCAAAAATTTTATCATTAGTTAAAGAAAATGAAAAAATTGTAGTTTTAACTGCAGAGAACAGAGTTTCATTAAGGAATGTTCCTGAAAAATTAAATCAAAATTTTATTGATGTTGGGATTTCTGAACAGAATTTAATTGGGATTGGAGCGGGTTTGGCTAAATTAGGTTTTTTACCAATCATGCATGGAATGTCCACATTTCTAACTATGCGTGCCTTTGAATTTATTCGCACAGATCTTGGTTATCCAAAATTACCATCAATACTTGTTGGAACATTTAATGGACTTTCAGCAACAGCAAATGGAACTGCAAATGGTCCAACCCATCAGGCTATAGAAGATATTGCACTAATGAAACTTGTACCTAACATGACAGTAGTTGCACCTTCAGATAGATTGGAAACATTACAAATTCTAGACAATATTTCAAAATTAGAAGGCCCACTATACATTAGAGATTCAAATTTTGAATCTATGGAAATAGAAAGAGAACCGTTTGTATGGGGGAAAAATGATTGTATTGTCAAAGGTGATGAAATTGCGATTTTATCTTTTGGAACAATGTTAGATATTTGTCTTAAAGCATCAAAAAAATTATCTGAAAAATCAATTTCACATGCCGTTTATAATATGAGATTTCTCAAACCAATTGATAAGAATTTACTAAATGAAATATTTTCTAAGTTTGAAAAAATCATCGTGGTTGAAGATCATATTGACACAGGAGGTTTATCATCAATCATTAGAGAATTTGCATGGGAAAATGGAAAAGATAAAAAAATAATATTTATGAATTTAAGAGATAGTTTTTTCCGTCCAGGAAACTTTAATGATGCAATACAAAATACTGAATTAACAGTGGGAAAAATTATTGCAAAAGTAATTAATTCCTAAGATTTCACAATTGATTTTTCAACTATATCACACAGACAATGAATAATTACTCTATGACTTTCTTGAATTCTAGCAGTATCATCTGAAGGAGCATTGATTGTGATATCAGATATTTCCTTCAATTTACTTGTAGATTTTCCAGATAGCCCAATTACAAAAATTCCTTTTTCTTTTGCAGATTTAACACCGTTGATAACATTCTTTGAATTACCACTTGTAGAAATTGCTATAACAATATCATGTTCTCCACCAAGAGATTCTATTTGACGAGAGAATATATTTTCAAAATCATAGTCATTACCAATCGAGGTAATGATAGATGAGTCAGTAGTTAATGAAAATGCCGGAATACTAGAACGTTCGATCTTAAATCTACCTATTAATTCTGCAGCCATATGTTGTGCATCAGCAGCACTACCTCCATTACCAAATAAGATTACTTTACCGTCATTTTTTAATGAAGTTATGATTTTTGCTGCACACTCGTCAATAAGATTAGCCAAGCCTAAAGTTTTTGTTATTACATCTGTACTTTGAGAAATAATTGTTTCAATTTCATCAACAAAAGAATTTGTCATGATATAATTTTCTTAAGGGAGTTAATACAAAAGATTTGCTGTGCTCAAGTAAGCGTATAATTCATCATAAGTATTATTATATTTAATAATTCCAGATAGTTTATGATTAATGATTTATTTTCTATAAAAGACAAGGTCATAGTCATTACAGGTTCCAACCAAGGAATTGGAGAAATTCTTGCAAAAAATATGCAAAAAAAAGGTGCGATTATTTATAGAATTGATAAAAGATTCTCAAAGACGAAAAAAAAAGATGATAGAATTTTCAACAAAGTCTGCGATATTACAAACTTAAAACAAATCAAGAATGTTTGTAATGATATTTTCAACGAGAGTAAGAAAATTGACGTCTTAATCAATAATGCAGGAATTACATTACCAGGAAAACCTGAAACATATTCTTTAGATTCATGGATCAAAACTTTGGGAGTAAATTTGACTGGGTCATTTCAGATGAGTTTAGAAATTCTCAGATATATGAAGAAAAAAAGAAGAGGTTCAATAATCAACATTACAAGTATTAATGCAGAGTTTGGATTTCCAAATAATCCAGCTTATGTAGCTTCTAAAGGAGGTTTGAAATTACTTGGAAAATCTTTAGCAAGAGATTGGGGAAAATATGGAATTAGAATAAATAATTTAGGCCCAGGATACATTATCACAAAAATGACAGAAAAAAGTTTTAAAAATAAAAAAACACGTTTGGATAGACAAAAAAATACTATGCTAAATAGATGGGGGGAACCAGAAGATTTGGTAGGTCCATGCATATTTTTAGCATCAGATGCATCATCATATGTTACAGGTCAAGACATCTATGTTGATGGAGGATGGACAGCAAATGGAATACAAATTGAATAGTAATTTTTAGAGTGAATTCTTAGTAAGTTTATTAAAAGTTAGTTAAAAAATTGATTTATGGTATTCATCATTGGAGAGATTGGAATTAATCATAACGGCGATATTGAAATTACTAAAAAATTAATACAAATTGCTAAAAAAGCAGGATGTGATGCAGTAAAATTTCAAAAAAGAACAATAGAAAAAGTCTATACAAAACAAGTTTTGGATTCTCCGAGACAAAGTCCATGGGGAACTACAACTAGAGAACAGAAAATGGGTTTAGAATTTGATAAGAAAGAATATGACGTGATTAACAATTATTGTTTAGAGAATAAGATTGAATGGTTTGCATCAGCTTGGGATATAGATAGTCAATATTTTTTACAAGATTTTAACTTGAAACATAATAAAATCGCATCAGCAATGCTCACAGATATTGAATTTTTAAATTTAGTTGCTAATGAAAAAAAACATACTTTCATATCAACAGGAATGAGTACAATGGAAGAAATTGAACAAGCAGTAAAGATATTTGAAGACTCAGATTGTCCATTCGAACTAATGCATACTAATAGTTCATATCCCATGAAAATTGAAGAAGCTAATTTGCTATGTATACCAATGCTAAAAGAAAAATTTGGTTGTAATGTAGGATATAGTGGACATGAAGTTTCTGCATACAGAGTGTCATTGATTGCAGTAGGTTTAGGTGCAACCTCACTAGAACGACATATCACATTAGATAGAACAATGTATGGTTCTGATCAAGCTGCATCATTAGAACCAGCAGGATTATACAGATTAGTAAGAGATGTTAGAACTGTTAATTCAATTTTGGGAGATGGAAAAAAGCGGGTTTGGCCTTCCGAGGTACCTATAAAAGAAAAACTAAGAAAAAAGTGAACAATGGATAATTTACTATTTAAAGAATGATTTTTTACTATAAACATGTCTAAGAAAATACTATTATTTTTGACAAATGATTACACACATTATTGTTTGTCATATGCATTCCAAAAAAAATATGATCATAAGTTATACGCAATTTCAGAAGTGACATCTACGCCTAGAAAATTTTTTGAAAACCAAGAATTTGTTAGATATGAAAAATTATCATTCTTCCATGACCACATAAAGAAAAAAAATACGCCACCAGATATGGAATATCTAAAAAAATTTGAAGATAAATATGGAATAAATCTATGGAAATTAGTTCAGAATGAAAGAATTTTTTTATATTACAAAAATTTTCACAAGTTTTCAAATGATGAGATTCTAAATATTTTAGAACAAGAATGCAGATTTTTAGAAGATACATTAGAGGAAATAAAACCTGATTACTTTTTCACTAAAATGCCAAGTTTACATCACCAGGAATTAATTTTTCAGATGTGTAAAAGTATGGGAATCAAAGTCATAGCAATGAATTTTACTCTATTAGCCCAAAAATGTATGTTATCTCAAGATAATTCAGAATTAGATTTTCACACTATTCAGAATATACCTGATGAAAAGATTATGAGTTTTGATGAGATACAAAATGAATTAAAAACATCTAGTTTAGTTAAGCAATTAGATACAAAACTTGTAATACCACAAAATTCATTATTAAATAAAATTAATTCAATGTTTGAATATGTTTTGAAATTTGAATCAAATAATACAAAAACACATTATACATATTATGGAAGAAGTAAAAAGAAAGTTCTATTTTATTACATAATAGATTTCTTAAGAAATAAAAAAAGGAAAAAATTTATAGAAAAAAATCTTATTAAAGATTCAAAATTTTCTGAACCATTTGTTTATTTTCCATTACACATGGAGATGGAAAGAACCACTCTAATCGGAGCACCATATTTTATTAATCAGATAGAGATTATTAGATCTGTAGCAAAGTCATTACCAATAGATTTTAAATTATATGTTAAAGAGCATCCAGGTCAAATTTTAAGAGGATGGCATTCAGAAAAGGAATATGAAGAGATTATGAATATTCCAAATGTTCGACTTTTCCATCCAGACATTCCAAATGATGTTCTCTACAAAAATTGTTCAGTAGTATTCACCATTGCAGGTACTGCAGGATTTGAAGCAGCATGTTACGAGAAACCATCTGTAACAATGGTAAGACTGAATTATTCGGATTTACCATCTGTAACATTACTGGATAATTTTAGTGAATTACACGATTTGTTTAAAATTAAATTAAAAGAGAAAGTGTTTGCAAAGGACGTATCAAAGTTTTTAAATTTATTTAAAGCAAATGTTTCTAATTTTGATTGGGCAAATTTTTCTAAAAAGTTATCTGAAGAATTTTTTGTAAATAATACTCAAGACGCTCATATTTCTAATGACAAAATGGGATCATTTTTGAAAGAAAATTATCATATACTAGAAGATTTTGCAGATGAACACTTTAAAAAAATTCAATTTTTTGAAAAAGGAAAGAATTCTAATTAAAATCATTCCAAGGAAGTTTAATGTCTAATAATTTTTTTAAAGAGTCAACATCATCATTATAGATTTTTTTTAAACGATTTCTCTCTTCATGCGGAACAGGAGGTCGCTTTGATTCTTTTACTAGAAATTTATCTCCAAATTTTTGTCTAGTAGATGTGGGGATTAGTCGTTTAGATAATTTTCTAAAAGTAGAGTTGTTCATGAGTAATTTACTTCCTTCATTTGTAGGAACACGATATGAGTTTTTTGGGGGATCAATTAGGTTAGGAAATTCCTTTAGACCTAAAAATGAAAAAATTGATTGTATTATTTTTTGAGGAGTTTTGATATAATCTTCAAATATAATTATTTTAATTTGATCTGCAGGAAATTCATTCATAAATGTGCTTAGATGTTTATAGTAGAAACCAGATTCAAGAATACTATCTATATGAAATTCATTTTTTTGTAGTTGTTCTTCGTTAAAATCAATTGTTTGTTTGAATGTAAGATTTTTTTCAAATTTCATAAATTTTAAGGATAAATATTCAGAAAATGCAATTTCAACTGGATTTCTTAATGAAATTATAATTTTTGCAGATGGTAAAAAATTTTTGATTAATCTTGGAGAATTAGGACAATAGAGGTAAACTGGGCTAGATTCTCCCACCATAGTTGCATTATTTTGATTATTAAATAATTTCAAATATTCATCTTCGTTGGAAATAATGTCACGTTCATATTTTTCGGGGACATCTAATCTTGCAAAATAATATGGTTCCAAATTATCCGGCATGAAAACATTAGAATGTTGACTCAGATAATACGAAATATTTGTAGTTCCACTTTTTGGTGCACCTGCAATAAAGAAATTTGGTTTTACCAGGCGGTCCATCCGCCATCAATAATTAAATTGGAACCAGTCATGTACGATGATGCATCCGATGCGAGAAAAATTAATGCTCCAACATACTCATCTTTTTTAGCCATTCTTCCAATCATTGTTTTTTCAGAATATTTTTTTACAAAAGTCTTATCTTGATTATTCTCTACACCACCTGGTGAAAATGTATTAACTCTTATGCCAGTCCTATTCCAATATGCAGCTAGATATCTCGTGAGATTCAAAATGGCACTTTTAGTTGCTGCATAAAATACAGCAGAATTCTGTCCGCTTTTTCCATAGATTCTTTGATCTGCACCAACAATTCCGTATGTGGATGAAATATTTATGACATTTCCATTTTTTTGTTTTATCATTATCTTTCCTATTTCTTGACTTAATAGAAAAACTCCTGTCAGATTAACATCAATAGCTCTATTCCAGGTTTTAAGATCAAGACCATCAAATCCATTAGTTCGGATTTTATTATTTCCTTGATATGCGGCATTGTTAATTAATACATCAATTGTTGAATATTTTTTTAAAATTTTAGCGACCATGCCTTTAATGGATTTTGGATCTGTAAGATCTACCTTAACAGATAATGAATTTGTATCATATTTTTTATTAATTTTTTTTTCAAGTTTTTTGCATTGTTGAAAATTAATATCTGCAAGAACTACATTTGCACCAGCTTGAGAAAATCCTTCAACATATTTTGAGCCTAAATTTCCTGCGGCTCCAGTTAACACTATTGTCTTTCCGGATAGATCAAACAGCTTTTGTACATTCAACAAGATTATGTAATTTTTTTTATTAAAAAACAGTTTGTTACAAATAATAGAATTATCTATATAATAACAATTAGGGGCATTATTAATGAAAAAAATTATGATTGATGGCAAATTTATTGGAAATGGATGTCCTTTTTACATAATTGCTGAAGCAGGAGCAAACCATGAAGGGGAACTTGATAAAGCACTTCAGTTGATTGATTCTGCAATAGAAGCAGATGTTGATGCGATAAAATTCCAAAATTATACAGCAGCAAAACTTACAACAAAAACTGCTCAAAAATATTGGGATGATGGGAACAAAAAGGAATCACAATTTGATGTATTTGATAAATTAGATAAACTTTCAAAAGACGATTGGAAAAAAATATTTGATTATGCAAGACAAAAAGGAATTACATGTTTTTCAACTCCTTTTGATTTAGATTCTGTAGATTTGCTTGAATCATTTAATGTACCTGCATATAAAATCGCTTCAGCTGATATAACGCACATTCCATTAATCAAAAAAATTGCTTCAAAGAAAAAACCAATTTTTATGTCAACTGGGATGGCATCTTTCTCTGAAATTCATGATGCATTATCAGCTATTCATAATGAAGGGAATAATGAAATTGTTTTAATGCATTGTATTACATCTTATCCAACAAAACCAGAAGATGCAAATTTGGAAATGATAAAGAAACTTAGCAAAGAATTTCCAGAATGTGTCATAGGATATTCCGATCATACACTAGGTACAGAAATTGCCGCACTCTCTGTATTCTATGGTTCAACATGTATTGAAAAACATTTTACATTTGATAAGAATCTAAAAATTAGTAGAGACCATCGTTTATCACTAACTTCAGATGATTTTAAAGAATTAAGAAATAAAATTAATTTAATTGAGATGTCACGTGGTTCTGAAATTGAAAATTATATTCATGTTGAATCGGATGCTGTAAAGTATGCAAGAAGAAGTGTAGTATCTAAATGCATAATTCCCAAAGGAAGTGAAATTACTGAAAGTGTGATAGATGTTAAAAGACCGGGTACTGGAATTGCACCAAAATATTTCTCCAAGATAATTGGTTCAAAAGCAGTAAAAGATATTCCAGAAGATTCGACTATCCAGTGGGATGATATCGATTATAACCAATGACGAAAAAAATTTTGATTAGAGTTGACGGTAGTAAGAAAATTGGTTTAGGCCATGTCTATAATATGTTAACAATTTTGCATTTCCTTAGAAATGAACAAATTCTTATTGTTATGAATGAGGAAAATAAACTAGGTTCAAGTAAATTTAAAGAACAAAAGTATAAGATTAAATTTTTTAAGAATAATTCAGAGTTATTAAAAATTATTTCTAATTTTGAGCCTGATATAATTTTCAATGATATTTTAAATACCAAAATAGATTATATGAAAAAAATTAGAGAGATGTCATCAATGATTGTTAATTTTGAAGATGTTGGTCAAGGAAGAGCATATGCGGATTTAGTTTTTAATCCAATTTTTAATAAAAAAAAGATGTTAACTAAAGAATTCTACGGGGGAAAATTTGCATGCGTTAGAGATGAATTTAGGATCTGGACAAATAGTTCACTTAGAAAAAATGTAAAAAAAATACTTGTTAGTTTTGGAGGTACAGATCCTACACAGATTACTACTAAAATTTTTAGGGTAATTGAAGAATTATCATTGAAAAATATTGAATTCATCATTATGTTGGGATTTGGTTTTGAACATAAAGATGAGATAAAAAAGGCTGCCAATCATCTAATCAAAGATGGATACACCATTAAATTAATTGAAAAATCTGATTTTCTAGCAAAATATATCAGATATGCCGACTTTGCAATTGTTTCAAATGGAAGAACTGTTTTTGAAATTGCATCTATGCAAGTTCCAATTTTATCTGTAGCAGTTAACGATCGTGAAAAATCACATACGTTTGTGAGAGATGAAAAAATTGGAAAACACATTAACTATAATCCAGTATCGTTTACTAAAGAATTATCATTTAACATTAAACATTTGTTAGAATATGAAAATAGAAAAATATTCAGAGCAAGATTAAAAAAAATAGAATTACTTTATGGCGTAGAAAGAGTAATCGATATAATATATGATGAATTTAAATTAAGAACTTGAGTTACGTGTGAATTCTTCATCATCTTTCAATGATTTCATATAACCTTCATTAGGTTTATGGTCTTGATTAATTTTTTTTAAATTTGGTTCACTCTTAAATAAATTTAATATATCTTCTAAATGAATTGGGCGTGTATTAATTTTTAATATTATTTCATTAATTAATTTTAAATCAACATCATAATCTAATGTCCATCTTAAATTTGAGATATTTTCAGAATAGGAAAAATTATATATTTTGAATTGTTGTTTATTATTTCGAATATAGGGTGTAACATGTTCACGTTCAGACGGTAATCTTGCATTTTTATGAGCTAATTCTAATGTATCAAAAGAGAAAATTTCTGTTTCATTTCCATCAGGAAAACTCCTAGGAAATGTATTTGTAACATAATCATATTTGTTTTCTAAAAATTTTGAAATTCCTTGATCAACTATTTTAGGATCAATTAGAGGACAATCACCTGTAACTCTCAGAATGGACGAAAGATGAAAGGATTTTGCACATTCATAATATCTGGATAATACATTTTCAGGATCACCTCTAAAAATATCAATATCTATTTTCTGACAAAAATCAAAAATTACATTATCTTCCGGATTAGTGGTTGTTGCAACAATAATTTTTTTAAGATATTTAGATTCCTTAAGTTGATTAATTGTGTACAATAAGCTTGGATTTTTTCCATCAACTAATTCCAAGACTTTTCCTGGTAAACGTGTCGAACCCATCCGAGCTTGTATTATACAACCTAACAATAATATGAAAAAATACAATTTGGAAATAAGTTTAATGAATTTAATAGTAATGTATTATATTAATAACCAAGGATCTTTCATGGAAGAAGAATTTTGAGAAAATTATACCTTATTGAAGATATTGATAAAAATAGGATTGAAGAATTAGAACAAGATGATTCAGATTTAGTAACACTTGATTATATTTCACATATACGTTTGAACGAAAATGGTATTGTCCACAAGACTATGGATGAATATCTAAATGCAAAAGATAGAAAAATAGTTTTTGAGCATTGTAGTGAATACTTGAAAAAATTGGAAGAATATAAAAATGAAAAATCTTCATTTCATGGAATTAATTTGATTGGTATAATCGATAGAAATGAATTATTAGAATTTTTAATGGATAGAATTCCTAGAGTAATTGCAATTTCTAAAATTTTAGAGGATTCTAAATATGAAACTGTTTTTCTTTCATCTGACTTGTATGAAATATTTCAGAACACAGACTATGATTCAAAATTTCAAATATTCAATACAATAGATAAAAAGGAGTTAACATTTGAGAACATAACTATTCCAATAAAAATTGGGAAAACAACATCAAGCATCAATGTTAGTAGAAAAAATTATCAATTTATTAAAAAAACCATTGAGGGAATTATAGGAAAATCTTTTCATCTAACCAACAACAATTCTGATGTAAAAAAGATAATTTTGGTAGAATTTGATCCAGAATTATATTTTGAATTATTACAAGAAATAAATAAAAATAATCTTCAAGCAATTTTAGTTAATTTCAGAAAAAGTGCAGTATATAGTAAAAAAACACTTCAAAATTTAAGAAAGACAAATTCAGTATTTATTACTGGAAAGGAATATTTGGATAAATCCAAACTTGAAGAAATTAAAGATAGAAAAAATATAATTCTAGATTATTTGAAAAAAAATGATAATAAGGAATTGATTCCAAAATTAAGTTTAAACTATAAGATAGATACAACAATTCTTTTAAAAAGAAAAATTATCAATATTATAATTCAGAGAATTGATGAATATTTGAATTGTATTAGTATAGCTGAAGAGATTAATTCTAGTAAAAATAATTTAGGAGTTTTAATGTTAAATAATTCAGGAGAAACAGAAAAAATTTTTGATAGTGTTTTTAACAATAGACTAATTTTCCTTCTTCAACATGCATTTGCTAACTATACAAAAAATATTTCTTACATTGATTTATTGGATGATTACCATCATACAAAAAAACAATTTATCGTATGGGGAAATTTTGTTAAGAATTACTTGACGAACATCAAGAATATAGATAAAGATCAAATTATTGTGGCAGGAAGTCCAAAATATGATTCATTTGAATCAATTAATAAAAAAAATAGTAAAAATAAAAAGATCATTATCACACTACGACCAATAATTTTCCATGTAGAGGGATTCAAGACGGAGCTCTACAAAAATTATGAAAAAGCCTTGAGTAAAATAATTTCTTCTTGTAGAGATTTTTCCAATGTTGAGATTATTTTCAAACTACACCCACAACAGAATGTAAACAATGAATTTTTAGAGAAAACAATTAGAACTAATTTTCCAGAAGCAAGAATTGAGCAAACTATTCCAATCAAAGAGTTATTTTATGAGAGTGATTTACACATAAATATCGCTTCAGATAATTTTGATATTTCAAGTGTAGTTTTAGAAGCAATGATTTTGAAAAAACCTACACTAAACATTCAACTTCAAACTAATAAATTTAATTTTGAAATTTTTCAGATGAATGCAATTAGAACTATGATGTATGACGAAGATATTAAAAAAGAAATTAATGCTCTGTTGTATGATAAAAAGATAATCGGACAGTTACTTTCAAATTCAAAACAGTATCTAAAAGAATATCTTTCGAATCACGGAAAAGCATCAGAATCAGTGATTAATCAGATCATGAAAAGGAATTCATCAATTAATTTTTGATTTCTTATATGCACTTAGTTTTTTAATGAATTTTTTGTCATCAGTATTTTGTTTAATTCCTACAAAATAATTTAGACCTATACCCATGTAACCTTTTTTAATAATTTCTAAATCCTTTTCTCTAAAAGAATTTTTTTTAATTTTTTGTTTTAGTTTTAATAATTTTTTTTCATCATTTTTAACTTCTTTAATAATATGTTGTAGATCAAAAGTTTTCATTGTTTCAGAAATTTTTTCTTCACCACAAGTCATCCAAATTTTTTCTAAGAGGCCATAATATTTTTTATAAGAATTATAATTAAAATAATTTTCCCGTTCTTGATTCCAAGGATTTGTGATGTAAAAAAGATCTAATTTAGGATATGAAGATAAATAAGATATTTTATTTTTGAGAAATGTTGCACAAATATCCTTTAGATTTGTACTTTCATCTTGAGGATTTACATAATTATCTTGAATGACAGATTCAGCATTACGTAAATCATGATTAGTTGCTCTTTTTAGATGTTCAGGAAATAATTTTTTTACGTAAAATGATATTTTCATAGGATCATTATTTGCTAGTTTTGTTACTGCTTCTTTTTGTAATTCTCTTTTTAACATTCCATGACTTTCACCAATAGCAATTAGTATGATTTGATTTTCAACCATATTTTTTAAAACCATATTCAAATTCTCCATTGGTTTAAACGTATGATGTAATACACCTTCTATGGAAATCATATCAAAATTTTTAATTATTTTAAGATCAACATCAAATATACTTTTATTGATTATTGACAATTTTTTTATTAAATTAGTTTTTGAGAAAATTCTTTGAGCAATTTTACAACTATTTTCATTTGGTTCAATGATTGTAACATCAGCACCATAAAACGCATAAAATAATGCTTTTTCCCCAGTTCCACCACCTATTTCAAGAATTTTTTTATTTTTAAAATATCCAACTGGGATTCCTAATGTATTCATTAGATTGGCCCTTTGATAAAAAAATTGACTCTTAGTTTTATTATTAATTAAATTTCTATGACTAGGGGAAACTTTTCTATAGATTTTTAGTACTTCATTTTCAATTTCTTTACGCTTCTTATAGTTTTTCAATAAAAGAATCGATTAAGATTCATAATTAAATTCTTTGAAATTTTTCCTACTCCTTATCATAGATTTCTTTTAACAAATCATGGATTTGATTTCTATATTCACTGTTTTCTTGTATCCACATAGCTCCACGAAATTTTTCACATGTTTTGTCAAATTCATCTCTAGAAATCTCCACATAATTACAAAATTCTTCAATATATCGTTCTTCACACTTTCCATCATATTTCAAAACTAATTCAATGGCCTTTTTTTTATCGATTAATCCATCACGTAAATCATAACATACATGATCCATACAAAAACCAAATCCAAATTTTATAAATTTAAGCATCTGATTTACAGGTACAATATCTGAATCTAATGCTCCAAATGAAACATAAGTTCCAATATCTTCAGGTCTAAAATTATCTCTTCCTTTAAATCCAAATTTTGATGAAAATTCTGCATTTCCACGATAAGACCATTCCTGAAGAAAGTATTGTAGCCAAATCCCTTTTGCATTTTGATTAATTAATTTTGAAACATCATAATGGAATAAGAAAAGATCTTTCTCTGAGACTCCTTCAACTTGTAGATACTCTTTCCAGCCATTAGATAATGTTTGTAGTTTGTATGCTTTGAGTGCATCCGCATCTTTTCCGACACCTGTAAGACTAGTACCAACAGTCAATCCAGGATTTTCACCTTGGATTACAAGTGGGATATGAAATTTCTCAGCAATAATGTATGCAGATGAGTATAAGGAGAATTCTGTTGCCTTAACCGGATTCAGGCGTTCAAAGAAATCAAATTTAACCAGTTTTTTCATAATCTTTGGATTTGGCCTAATACTAATTACATCAAACCCAAGTTGTTTCAGATTTTCAATATTATCCATACCAATTTTTGTTATATCTTCAGGTTGATAATTTACCAAAAGGCATCTGAGACCTAAGGTATCTCTAGCAGTAATTGCCTGTTTCGTACTATCTTTTCCACCACTAACTCCAATAACACAATCATACATTGCATTTTCTTGTTTAGCATTATGAGCAATCTTATTTAATTCCACAATTCTTTCTGACCAATCAATTTTCTTTTTTTCTTTTTCCCAGAGACATGCACCACATACCGAATCTTCATTAAAGAATATTCCAGGTCTGGTGTTAGGCTGAATACATTTAGTACAGATTTTTAGATTTTTCAATAATACGTCATTGATTTTTTTATAACTTTACTATTAAGAATTTTTAGGCAATTCTTCTTTGAGTATATATTTAGGTATGAAATTATTAATTCATGAAAATTTTAGCCGTCACACTTGAAAAATGTTCTGGATGTGCATTATTAATAAACGATAAAATTATTTTTTCAACAAGTGAAGAACGATATAGCAGAATTAAATCAGATTCATCATTTCCTAAACAATCAATATTACACGCATTAAAATTTGCAAATATTCAAGGTAGTGATTTAGATCAAGTCATAATTTGTGGGAATAAATTGAGCCTAATACCATCATTAACAAATGAATATTCAACATTAGATGTTGATGATCAATTAAAAATAATGAAAAAATATTGGTACCCTAAATTAGTTGAAAAAAAATCAGTATCATTTTTAGAAATAATCAAAGATAAAATTAATCTAGAGCAATTCCCGTTTAATACAAAATTTGCAAAAGGTTTTGATTATTTTAGTTTAGAAAATCCATATACTGAAAATGATGCAAAACGTGTATCAGTATTCTTCAAGGATATTCTAGCAGATTTATTACAAATAGATACATCAAAAATCTCTCATATGGAACATGATTGGTGTCATGCTGCATATGCGTTTTATGCAAGTCCAATTAGAGATGACAATACACTTGTAGTAACTGCAGATGCCTGGGGAGATGATCTGAGTGGTTCCATATCGATTTTTGACAAAAAAGAAAATCAACTAAAGAGAGTAAAAGAATACGACCACAGAGATTTCCAATTGGCAAGAATCTACAGATACACTACATTGTATATGAGACTCTTAGCTAATGAACACGAATACAAAGTTATGGGATTAGCACCATATTATACAGGACCAAAACGTGAAGAAGTTGAAAAGATTTTTGACAAAATGTTAGAACTAGATGGGTTAGAATTTAAATTTAATAAAGAAATACCAGATATTTTTAATTTCCTTGAAAATAATTTAGACTCATTCAGATTTGATCATATTGCATCAGGATTACAAAAATTTACTGAAAAAATTCTAGTTAATTGGTTCACAAATTTAATTACAGAATATCAATGTACATCGGTTGTATTTTCCGGTGGAATTTCTATGAATGTTAAAGCAAATATGTTAATTTCTGAAATTCCACAAATAAAACATTTCTTTGTTCCTGGAGCAGGCACTGATGAAACTCTTCCTATCGGAGCATGTTACCATCATGCAGAAATAAATGGGATCAGTCCACAATCACTGAATACCATGTATTTAGGTGAAAATGCATCATATACTGAAAATGAAATTAATAAAATACCAAATTGTAAGATTACAAAATTTACTGACGTTGAACAAATTCTATCTCACCTACTAAACAACAAGATTATTGCAACATGTAGAGGTCGAATGGAAATGGGTCAAAGATCATTAGGAAACAGAAGTATTCTTGCAGACCCTAGAGATGTTGAGAATATTCAAAAAATTAATCATTCAATAAAAATGAGAGACTTTTGGATGCCTTTTGCACCAGTAGTGTTGTTTGATAAACAAGATGAATTATTAGACAACCCAAAAAAAATTGATTCCCCATTCATGACCATAGCATTCAATACAATTAATGGTCGAAATAAGATCCCTGTTGGCGTTCAACAAGCAGATGAAACTGCCAGAGCTCAATTACTCAAAAAAGAACAAAATGCCATATTGTGGGAACTAATATCTAAATTTTATGAAAAAACAGGAATACCAGCATTGGTGAATACATCTTTTAATCTACACGGAGAACCTATTGTAAGAAATATTGATGATGCAATCAGAGTTTTTAAAAATTCAGATCTCGATATTCTTTGGTTAGAAGATCACATTATAGAAAAAATATAACAAAAATTACAAGTGGTATTTTTGAGAAACTTGGTCATCTATGTAAAGAGTTCATCATCAATCATTTTAGAACCAAACGCCATCAATAATTTATCAAAAGGTGATGCATGTAATGGAGCCATATTGAGAAATGTTATTCCAGATAATATTCTAATCTTAGTTAAATCAAGATTTTTTGAAGTTATGAAATCTTCCAAAATTTGTATTAATGAATCACGTAAGTCCCATTTTTTAAATTTGATTTTTACATTTTCATTAGATTCATTGTATTCGAAATTATTATCTCGAATATCTTGAAAGTTTATAGAGAGTCCAGCATAAAGTTTTGCTAAATCATAATATAGATCACCAAACTCTACAATTCCAGCAAAATTAGGTCTACAGTCAATTAAACAAAATTTTTCATCATTTTTATTATAAAGTATATTTCCAAAATTCAAATCACCATGAATAAAGCATGATTTGCCATTGAAAAGGTTCTCCCAAGGTATTTTTTCTAATATTTCATCTAATGAATGAATATTTTTTTCATTTACTAACAAAGGTAGTTTATAGTCCTTGTATTTTTTTTTAAAGTTATTTATTCTCATAACTGTTTTTTCAAAATAAAAATTTTTACATAATGTTTTCATTTTGTCTTCATCAATATGGACTTTATTCCATAGATTTTTTTCTAACAAATTCAATAATGATTGAAATTTATATGTATTATCAATATTATAAAAAACATCACCATTAAAATATTCATAACAAAGAAAATTTTTTCCATATGATTTTATTTTAGGAAAAAGTTCAGGATGAAGGTTACATTTTTCTATTACTTGAGAAATATTTTTTGGTTCTGTAGAGAATTTTATTACAGTATTATTAACAAAATAAATAAATTCACTTGGTTTTGAAAAATCAAAATTCTCAGATTGTGATGAAATATTTTTATATTTTTTTAGATCACCTATGTCTTCCCATTCAATATTAATTGCTGTTAGTGTAGATTTTTGAAATAATGCTGTGACCCCATTAGAAATTTGGTGTTCATTTTGAATTATTTCATTATCTTCCAAACCTTTCCAAAATATTTCATGATCATTTACAAATAAGGGAGCGGAAAATGCTACGTAATCAGAAGTACATCTTTTTTTATCTCGAATTTCAGTTACTAAATCATTTTTTATTTTTAGATTACAATATGATTCAGATTCATCAGGAGAGACCTTTGTAGTTCCAATCCAGTTAGTTTGTGGTAGATTTTCTAGATTTGTGTGTACGATACAATCACATGGCATATAGTAAAATGGCTCATTGAGATAATCTTTGCAACATAATAACGATAATCCAGGACCACTTCCTTCTTTTTCAAAATTTTCAACGTTTACAAATTGAAATTTTTTTTCGGGATGGGCTATCGAGAGATATTCTTTTACTTGATATCCAAGATAGCCTAATGCTATAACAAATTCATCCGAATCCTGAAAAGAATCTACGATATGACTAATGATAGCTTTATTTCGTATTGGCAAAAGTGATTTGTTAATTTTTGTCCCATATTCACCCATTCTAGTTCCTTTTCCAGCAGCAAGAATACATATTTTCATAAATCAAAATTTAGAAAACTGATTCTTTACTAAAATATTTCTCCAAATTTATCACCTATTATTATAAACTAGTTGAACAAGAATTGAACATGACTTCAGAAATTAATGAAAAACCAAAGATTTTTCTGATTGATGTTGATGGCGTGATGACAAATGGACAGTTTGGATATACAAAAGAAGGGAAAATGACAAAGAATTTTGGCCCAGACGACCATGATGGATTATCACTTTTGAAGAGATTTATGGAAATAAAATTCGTAACAGGAGATAAGAGTGGAATTGAAATTACTAAGAAGAGAATTGTCGATGATATGAAATTTCCTTTGGATGTAGTAAGTACTGTGAATAGAATAAAATGGATAAAAGAAAATTATAATTCGAATCAAGTAATCTACATGGGAGATGGGATTTTTGATCATTATGTATTTAAAAAGATAAGATATTCCATAGCACCAGCTAATGCAGATAAAAATGCAAAAAAATATGCAAATTATGTTACAGAACGACATGGAGGAGATAGAGCGGTTGCAGAAGCATGTCTACATATTTTAGAGAAATTTTTTGTTCCATATGATCCAGATAAATTACCGGATTCAGATTTAAAAATGTCGGGAGAATGGACAGTATAAAGTTAATTAAGAAATTCCGTGAAACACAAAATTGTACTCTATTAGGCATCGGGCCAATGAGTAAAAATTGTGTTGATGTAGCAATTGAGTTAGCAGACAAATATAAAATTCCATTGATGCTAATTGCCAGTAGAAGACAGATAGAATGTAAAGAATTTGGTGGAGGGTATGTTAATAATTGGTCTACAGAAGAATTTGCAAAATATATAGAAACAAATGATGTTAATGGTAACATAATTTTATGCAGAGATCATGGAGGACCATTTCAAGGCAAAGATGAAAAAAATATTAATTTTGAATATGCGATGGAAAAAGCAAAAAAATCTTTTTTGATAGATATAAAATCGAATTTTAAAATTTTACATATAGATCCAAGTGAGTTCTTAGATGGCAGATGTAGTATTGAAGAGATGATGCCAATAATTTATGAATTATATGATTTTTGTTATTCTACAGCAAAAGATAATGGAAAAGAGATTTTTGTTGAGATAAGTATAGGTAGAGAAGATGGAGGCATCCACAAATATGAAGACGTAGAATATGCGATTTCAAATATAGAAGCTTTTTGTTCCACAAAAAAACTTCCATTACCGCTGTTTATTGTAATTAGAACAGGAAACTATGTTATGGAGACAAAAAATATTGGAATTTTTGAGGATATCGTTAATGGAAAGAGGATGCAAGATGAAAAGAATATTAGAAAGATTATCAGGTTGTGTAATCAAAAAAATATCATGATTAAAGAACATAATGCAGATTATATTTCAGATGATGCACTAAAATTTCATACAAAAATTGGAATACATGCAATAAATGTTGCACCAGAGTTTGGAGTAGTTGAAACAAATGCGATTTTGAAATGGTTAGAAGAGAATAATATGGAAAACGAAAGGAAACAACTACTTGATATTTCCTTTCAATCAGATAAATGGCAAAAATGGATTATTCCAAATTCAAAAATAACAGACTATGAAAAAAGTGTTATTTCAGCTCATTATGTGTTCTCAGATTCAAAAGTCACCAATATTTTAAGAAGAGAAGAATTAATGACACAACTCAAGAAAGAACTAGGAAAAAAAATTTTAAGATACATGAAGTGTTTAAATTTAATTTAGAATATTAGATCCTAAAATTGAAATACAAAAAGAAACACATGAATCAGGTAGTCGATAAAAATGACCATTGAAATAAAAGGCATAGAGAATATAGAAAAAATAGAAAAACCATGGGGATATGAAAAATGGATTGCAGATGGTGCACCAGATTTTCAATATGCATTAAAAGAGATTTTCTTTAAAGCAGGACATAGTTCCAGTATACAATTTCACGAGGTTAAAGAAGAGACAAGCTATGTACAAAAAGGTTCTGGTATTTTGTTTTATTATCCAGAGAACATTGATCTTGAAAAATACAAGAATAATGGATATACAGATACAGAAATACAAGACATGTTAAAAAATTTTAAACAAGAAGAAATAGTTCCAGGAATGGTTTATCATATAAAACCAGGAACAATTCATAGAATCAAAGCAATTACAGATTTAACAGTAATCGAATCTTCTACTATAGAATTAGATGATGTGATAAGAATCAATGATGAATGGGGTAGAAGAGATGGAATTATTCCCAGCGAACATAAACCAATTTTTAGACCAATTGATTTTTACTTTGCACAGGATGAAAGAATAGAATTTGCATGTAAATTTGCAAAAGGTGTAGTTTTATTTTGTTCTCACGGAATTAATTCACAATATCTTATATCGAAGATTTTACTTGAAAATGGTGCCGATGAAGTTTGGCATTATGATTCTAAACTGGATCAAAGAATAACAATAAGAAAAATGAATGATGGTAAAATAGAGATGGAAGAAAAGAAGAAATTTTCAGATATAAATGATGAAACTTTTGATTGTATTTTAACATTTGAGGAATTACAATTTCAAGAAAAACGAAATGAACTTCTTCAAACATATAAGAAAATATTAAAGAATGATGGAACACTCATTTTGTCTACACGTAATAAATTATCATCAGCAGAAGCAAGAATACTTCCCAAGTTTGATCATCATAAATCTGAACTTGATAAATTTTTTAAAAAGGGAGTTTCAAAAAATGAATTGATGAGTCTCATAACTCCACTATTTTCCACTGTAGAAATGCTTTATCAACGAGAAGTTTCAAATATTGACCACAAGTTTGGAACATCAACCTGGAAATCAAAATTAACACAAAAAATTGCAAGCGACTCAAAAATTGTACTAAAAAAATTGGATAAAAATGAGAAATTTTATAAGAAATATTTAGGCAAATTCATGCAAGAATATAGAAAGAAAGAATACTTGAGAAATAGCAGTCAGCTTTCAGTAAATTATATCCCAAAAAAATTAACAAATGAGATTACACCACAAATTTTCTTGTTTGTATGTAAGAAATAATTACAAATTAGTCCCTGAAATTTTTTTATTCATGATATAACTGAATAGACATAAACTAGAATATGACATAACGTGCGTAACTGCAATTCCTTGTGCACCGAATAAAGAACCAAGAGAGATCATTCCAACAGTCATTATAGAACTAGATAAAATTCCACCATATAGAGGGATTCTACCGTTTTCGATTGATAGAAACTTGGCAAAATAAAATAAATTTATTGTAATAGGAATTACAGAGAAACTCATGATTTGAATTATATTAATAACATCATTATATTCTGAGAAAAATATTGGAATTAATAATGGTGCAATTACAACACCGATAAAAGTAAAACCGAACGACAGTAATATAGTATTACGTTTAAGATTTTTACTGACTTGACCTCCAATAGTATGTGGAAGAACGAATTTGAATATAATGCCAGGTACTGCTGTAAGAATGATAATGATTTGTAACGATAATGAATAGTTTCCTAATAATGCTAATCCTAAAAATGGAACTATTATTATTTTATCAACTTGAGTAGTAACACTATTTGTAATCATAAGAAAATAATTATTTAAAATGAAATTCTTATTAGATTTTAATTCAGAATAATGTGATTTTAATTCAGTAAATGTTTGACGTGAAATTTTTAAATCTTCTAACACCAGTTTTAGATATACAAAATATGATAGTGCAATTCCAAATACTACACCTTCGACACCAAAAAAGTAAAAACAAATTAGTCCAAATATAGCTGTTAGAGATTTTTGAAGTATAGAGTAAGATGAGTATTTTTTAAAAGATTTTGTTGCTAAATTTTTTGAAATTCCATATGTAAAAATTGTTATCCCAAATATCAATAATCCAATATCTAATTTTCCAAAAACAAAAGTACAAATTAATAGAATAACAAGTCCAGTAAAAAAAGATAGATTAAGTAATGATTTTACAATATTTTTATTTTTTGCAATATATACAACAAGAATATTCTGTGTTCCAAGAAGTGTTAATGTAGATGTTAGAACGCCTATACTAAGAATATAATGAACATATCCATAATCGGCAGGAGTGAGTAGAGATGCCAAATAAAACCAAAAAGCTGCTGCAATCCCACTTGCAACAAAATCGCCAAATCCAATTGTAGAAATATCTTTTAAAATTTTCAATGAGTTGTTTTTTTAAAAACATCATACATTTAAAAGATTGATATAAAATTGTCAGTACAGTGTATTCCAAAAAATAAGTAAAAAACGTAATTTAGAAGATTAAGGATTATTATAATATTAAATCATACGAAAGAAAACAATGAAATTTCAAAGAAAAATTCCCTTAATGACAATATTGGTCTTCTTAGGTCTAATTGTAATTTTACAAACAGGATATTCTGAATTAACAGACGATTATTATGAGGAAGGAATTGTAATCGAAGACTTTGTAGAAATGCAACCACATCTTGAAATCAGACCTACGATTCAGAGTAGTGGATATATTATAGAAAAATTTGTTGATGGATTAGAATGGCCAACAACAATGACATTCATAGATAATGATTTGTTTGTTCTGGAGAAAAATAAGGGAACTATACGACAAATCATCAATGGAGAATTAATTGACAGACCTATTTTAGATCTTAATGTTGCAAGTGCTGTGGAAGGAGGATTGTTAGGAATTTCATCAAAGGATGATTTGGTTTACTTATTTTTAACAGAATCAAATTCAGATGGTGGCAAATACGCAGCGACACGAATTTTACAATATTCATGGGATGGGAAAGAGATGACAGATAGAAAGGTCATAAAAGAAATATTGAGATCACAAGACGGAAACAATCACCATGGAGGAATTCTGTTATTGAGAAACACCATACCGCATGAGATATTAGCTATAACAGGAGATAATTTTCAAAATACAAAGAATCAGAATATTCATGACGGTAAAGATGATGATACTGGAGCAATTTTTGATATATTCAGTGAGGAATTTTTTGCAATAGGAATTAGAAATAGCTTCGGATTAACAGAAGACCCCATAACAAAGAAAATTTGGATGACAGAAAATGGACCAGATAATTTTGACGAGATTAATTTAGTTGAACCAAAATTCAATAGTGGATGGAAAATTACTATGGGACCCTCATTAGATATAGAGAAAGAAGAAATAAACAGAAATACTGAGTTTATCTATAGTGAACCAGAATTTAGTTGGGAACACTCAATTGGAGTTACTGCAATATCATTTGTTTCTTCACACAAATTTCCAGAATTAGAAGATCATGTTTTAGTCGGGGATTTTAATAACGGAAATTTGTACAAATTTAAATTAAATAATGAGCGTACTGGTTTCTCATTTGAAAATGATAATCTTAAGGATCTTGTATTGAATCGAGGTGACTCATATGACGAAATTGTCTTTGGAGTAGGATTTTCAGGGATCACAGATATAAAAGTTGGACCAGATGGATTGATCTATTTAGTTTCAATAGGTGATGGAACAATTTACAGGATTGAGCCTACAGATGAATCAAATAGAAATTACACGTTAGAATGTGAGATAAGCCATAAATCTAGTACAGATTTTTCCGGATGTGATTTATCCAATTTAAAATTAGATGAGATAAATCTATCAGGATTTAATTTAAGTAATGTTGATTTCTCAGGTAGTAGTTTAAAAAACAGTATACTTACTAATGTAAATCTTGATGGTGCAAATATCAGTAATGTTGATTTATCCAATTCCAGCTTAATGAATTCTATTATTACTAATGCAAATTTACAAGAGTCTAATTTAACTAATGCAGATATGCGATATACTACTCTAAAAAATTCAAATTTGAATAATGTTATTATGAAAAATACAAATATTTCAAATTCGAATCTAGAATACGTACAGATAATAAATTCTGTAATTAGTAACTCTAATCTAATGTATGTCAATTTTGAAGGTGCAGATTTTAAAAATAGTGAGATATCAGAATCAGAATTATACCGAGCAGAATTTCCAAATACAAATTTTCGTGATTCAAATTTTTTGAAGAATAGTATCGGAAAAACAAATTTTAAAGATGCTGATTTTTCAGGAGCAAAAATTTTTGAAATAACTCCATATTCAAGTGAAATATTTAATGGAGAAATTATTTTTTCTGAAGATACAGAGAGTGATGTTTGTTTAGGCAGTGGTGTTTTAGTTAAGATTCTAAATAGAATGATATTTGAGATTGATAAATTAGAAGATAAATCATTTGATGGAATTAAGAAACTAGTTTTGAATATATGCTAGAAGTTTTGAACATGGCAAAATACTCAAAAGACTAATAATAAGAAGATAAATTCTCAATCGAGTTTTTATATGTGAATTTTTCGATTAGTGTATGGAAAAAACTGAAGTTACAACAGTAAAAACTAGAGTTGACAAAAATCAATTAATTAGAGAAGCAGTAGACCCAAAAAAATATGACGAATATAGAAGATTATGGAAAAGTGTTACATCTCTTGAAACAACAACAGATTTTCCTTTACAAATTGACTTTGAGTTGAATTATTCCTGTAATTTTACATGTCCGATGTGTACATGGAATGCAGAATCAACAAAAGATAAAGGTCAGAAAACATGGTTTGATTTTGAAGTTTTTAAAGAAGTAATTGATGAAAGTGTTGCAAAAGGTCTGAAATCAATTAGATTGAATTACATTAATGAACCATTAATGAGAAGAGATATTGTCAAATTTATAAAATATGCAAGGGAAGCGGGAATTTTAGATATTTATTTTAGTACTAATGGTTCATTGCTTACCGATGATATGTCTAGAGAGATAATTAATTCAGGATTGTTTAGACTTCAAGTTTCTTTGGATGCATTCACAAAAGAGACATATGAGAAAATAAGAACTGGTGGAAATTTTGAAGATGTAATAAAAAAAGTTTTAAGGTTTTTAGAGATTAGAAAGGAATTAGGTCAAGAGTTACCTTCATTGAGAGTCAATTTTGTAAAGAATAAAGAGAATGAACATGAATTGGATGATTTCATAAAATTTTGGGAGGATAAAGCAGATTCAATAGGAATTCAAGATCTTGTAGGAATAATGGATGAGTTTGGTAAACTTTCTGATGACGAATTAAAAGCAAAAGATCTATCATCTAATTTTCGTTGTGCACAACCATTTCAACATCTAACTTTACGATATGATGGAACAGTTTTACCATGTTGTACTTTTTTTGGAGCTGAAATACCTATTTCAAAATTAAAAACTAAGAAGAAATTAAGATTTTCAGATGTAGATAATATAGGACTCATAGACAAATCATTAAAATCAAAACTAATTGTTCAATCAATTGAAGAAATATGGAAAAGTAAAGAGATGGAATTTTTTAGAGATATACATCAAAAAGGAGAATTCTGGAAACATCCTGTTTGTAAGAAATGTGTACTTTCAACATCACACATAGAAGTATAATAGAAAATGAAATACGGAATATTAATCCAGGGAAGAGCAAGTAATTGGATTAAAGATATTGTTTTAGAATATAATTCCAATTTTCCAGAGGCGGAAATAGTATTTTCAACATGGCATGGAGAGAATGTGGATAATATAGAATGTAAAATAGTACAAAGTGAATTACCTAGAGCTCCTCCAGATGCAATTTTCGTAGACAGACAGAATATCAATTATCAAATTGTAGGAGTTCAAAATGGATTAAAAAAAATGAATGCCGATATAATTCTCAAGACAAGATCAGATACATTTGTTCATAATGAAAACATATTTGACATATATAACAAAAATTGTTCTGATGAAAAAATTATGGCACCAGATGTTGGGACATTTGATTTTGAATACAGAATTTCAGATTTTTGTGCAGTTGCAACAAAGAAAAAATTAGATGAGTATTGGAAAGATATTGAATTGTATGATTGCAAATATGCAGTTGCACCAGAAACGTATCTTACAAAAAATTACATACAAAAGATAAAAAAAGATTTTAGACCGTGGAAAGAGATCTTACGAGAATATTTCTATATTAGAGACTTTCATATAGATTTTCAAATAGAATATGAAAAGCTCTCATCATCTGGTTTAGCAGATGAATATCAGAGAATGATTTATGCACGAAGTATTAATCTAGGATAATATGAAGAATGATCAAAAAAGAAATTGAAGATGTTTTAGAAAGATTTGATTTTCAGATAGATGAAAATGTTGAATTGAGAATATCAACAATGTTAGAATCCATAAGAGACGATAATCAAATCAATAAACTAGATTACATAATTGAATGGTTTAATAAAAAACGTGAAGAATCAGATATGATTGTAGAAGAAATTGGAATTAACGATTTAGATAAATGGAATATTGATTCAAGCTCGGGAGATATTAAACATGAATCAGGAGGATTCTTTGAAATAATTGGCGTTAAAGCATCAAATACATTCGATCGTGAAGTTGGAAAAAAGGGATGGACACAACCTATGATTGCAAAAAACCCTGGAGGAATTTTAGGAATTATTATGAAAAAAATTAATGGCATACCACATTATCTCTTACAAGCAAAAGCAGAACCTGGCAATATTGGAAAATTACAACTATCTCCGACATTGCAAGCTACGACAAGCAATTTGTTAAAAGCACATGGTGGTGCTAAACCGCTATTTGCAGAATATTTTGATGATGAAAATAATCCAAAAATCATCTATGCAAAATGGCAGTCGGAAGATGGGGGTAGATTTCATTTAAAATCAAACTATAATATGATTATAGAAGTGAATGAAGATGAAGAAGTAAAAATTCCAGATTCATTCATTTGGGTTACATTATACCAAATTAAACAGCTAATGAAGATTGAAAACTTTGTTGGTCCACATGTAAGAGGAATTATTTCTTATTTATGAGAAAAATGGAACCTCTAAAATTTG
>MDSW01100632.1_pt1 | contig 33559 bp, 40 predicted proteins | sample 811171 | NCBI WGS metagenome assembly MDSW01 (sample SAMN05326641, study PRJNA326480) | marine metagenome | isolation source: seawater | place: Atlantic Ocean: North West | collected 2012 | reverse complement strand
TTAACACATTAATTATATTAAACTCAATGAATGGGAATATTGATTTAGAAAACCTCTCATGTATTCAGTTATCAAGATTTGTTAATGCTGATAGTAAATTTAATAATCATCCTGAAGTAATTAATGGTGCATCTGATTTTATATGTGAAGTTCTAGGCAAAAATGGTGCTCATACAAGAATTGCTGTAGGGTGCAACTCACTTCCTAAGAATGCCTGCGTTGAAATTTCATCAATCTTTTCCTTAAAAGTATAAAATGGATGCCTTTCTAAAAAGGCCAATTGCACATAGAGGCCTGCATAATAATAAAAATATTATTGAGAATACCCTAGAATCTTTTGATCTAGCAATTAGAAATAATTTTCTTATAGAGCTTGATGTCGTTCTTTCAAAGGATAATGAAGTTATGGTATTTCATGATTTAGATCTTTATCGATTAACTGGTATAAAAAAGTTAATCAAAGATTGTAATGCAAGCGAGCTCAGAAATATTAAATTATTAAAAACAAATTCAGTAATTTCATCAATTGATGAAGTTCTTTATAAAGTTGATGGTAAAGTTCCAATCGTAATAGAAATTAAGAAGTCTTTTCATCCTGATATAGATGAGCGTTTATTTGAATTAATTAGATCATATCACGGAGAAATAGCAATTCAGTCTTTTGATAAGGATTCTATAAGATGGTTTAAAAAAAATGCACCATTTTATAAATTAGGACTAATATCAAGTGATACAAAATTGACAGTCGAAGAAGTGACAGAAATAGGTGTCGATTTTATTGCCTTTGATATAAATAATTTAGAATTAGAAGCATTAAAAACACTGAAAAAGCATGGATTTCATATACTTACATGGACTGTTGATACTTATGATAAGTATAAAAAATCTAAAATTCTAGCTGACAATTGTATATTTGAAAAAATTGAAATTGAATAAGTCTAATGATAATCAGTAGAAGCATCAAATCTCTTCAAAAACAAATTAAAAGTCTAAAACTAAGAAATAATAAAATCTCTTTAGTTCCAACTATGGGATCATTACATGAAGGACATTTATCTCTTATAAAAAAAGCTAAAGGAAAAAAAAGAATTGTTATTGTAAGTATTTTTATAAACCCTACTCAATTTGGAGCCAACGAAGATTTTGCTAAATATCCTAAAAATACAAGTAGAGACATCAAATTACTTAAAAAAATATCTACTGATATAGTTTTTCTTCCTCATAATAAAGACATCCTTAAATATAAAACTTCAAAATTGAAGCAACCTAAGTTTCCAGTAGAAAAGATACTTTGTGGGAAATCTAGACCCAGATATTTTCCTGGAGTTGGAAAAATAATTATAAAACTTTTTGATGTCATTAAACCTGACTATGCATACTTTGGAGAAAAAGATTATCAACAATTATATTTTATAAAACAACTAGTAAAATCTTTGAAATTTCATACAAAAATCATTCCTGGAAAAACTATTAGAGATAGTTCTGGCATTGCTCTTTCATCAAGAAATTTATATTTAAACGATGCACAAAAGTTAATAGCAAAAAATATTATAGTCATATTAAGAAAAACGAAGCGTGAGTTATTACGAAATTGGAATCCATTAAAAATTCTCAATCAAAATAAAAAAATTCTAATTAACATAGGGGTTAGTAAAATAGATTATTTTGAACTTAGATCTGAAAATTTTAATAAAAATATTCCAAAAGATAGAAAATGTAGACTTTTTATTGCTGTATTTATTGGGTCAACAAGACTAATTGATAATATAAAAATTAATTAAAAAGAAAAATTGAAGCTAGTCCTAAAAAAGATAAAAAGCCAAATACATCGGTAATTGTAGTCACAAAAACACTCGACGCTAATGCTGGATCAATCTTAAAATAGTTTAATAAATAAGGTATCAAAAATCCAAATAGGCCAGCAGAGATTATATTTATTATCATGGCCGCCCCTACAATTAGGGCTAAAGAAATGTCGTTGAACCAAAGAATTGTTGCTAAAGAAGTTAAAATAGCAAAAATCAATCCATTTAAAATAGATATTGATATTTCTTTAAAAAAAATCTTCTTTCTGTTTCTATCTACTAATTCTTTAGTTGCGAGAGACCTAACTGTCAAAGTAAGTGTCTGAGTTCCAGCGTTTCCTCCCATAGACGCAACAATTGGCATTAAAACAGCTAGCGCAACCATTTTTTCTATACTAGCTCCAAATAGACTAATTACTACCGAGGCTAATATTGCAGTTAATAAATTTAGAAATAACCAAATAAATCTTTTTTGAGTTGACCTAGCAATACTTTGGTTCATTTCAGTTTCTGAGACTCCACCAAGTCTTAAAATATCTTCTTCAGCCTCTTCTTGAAGAACCCATACGATGTCATCAGCCGTTATTCTTCCTATCAGTCTTCCTTGGTCATCTATAACACCTGCGGATACTAGAGAATACTTTTCAAACAATAAAGCAGCTTCTTCTTGATCCATAGAAGCTTTAATAAATTTAGGACTATCATCTAATATATCATTAAGTTGAGTCACTCTAGCTGATCGCAAGACTTTAGATACTGAAACACTCCCTAGAGGCTTATTAAGTGGATCTACAATAAAAATTTCGAAAAAATCGTCTGGAAGGTTTGATTCCTCTCTAAGATAATCTATAGTCTGTCCGACTGACCAAAAAGCTGGCATAGAAACAAATTCTTTTTGCATTCGTCTACCAGCTGAATCTTCAGGGTAATTTAAACTTTCTTCAAATACTTCTCTTTCAGCAAGTGTTACTTGGTCTAGTATTTTCTTTTGAGCTTCGGGCTCTAACGATTCTATAAGATTTACAGCGTCATCAGTTTCCATTTCAGAAATTGATTTAATAACTTTTTTATCTTCAAGTCTTTGGATAGTTTCGTCAATTATTGTGTCATCAAGTTCAGTAAGAACATTAGTATATTTTTCTTCATCTAAAATGCTTAACGTAAATGATCTCTGCTCAGAATTAAGAAAGGTTAGAAGATCTGCTAAATCCGCTGGATGAAGATCTTTGATCAGTTTATTAAGCTTTTCTTGATTTCTATTCTCTGAAAAAAGAATTACTTCATTTATAAGTTCGTTATTGAATGTAATATCTTCGTTTTTCGATACATTATTGATGACATCTTCCATAATATTATTTATTTACTATATAATCATTTAATATCCAGTATAAATAAATGGAATTTAAAATAGAAACACTTCCTCAAGATTTTAATAAAAGTATTAAAACTATGGAAAAACGTGTAAGCAACATAATTGCTCAAACTCAAGAAGAAATGACTTGGATTTTAGATTATCCAGCAATTTATACCTGTGGCGCAAGTGAAAATAAAAGTGATTTATTGGAGAACTCTAAATTTCCAATATTCAAAACTAATCGGGGCGGTAAATATACTTATCATGGACCTGGACAAAGAATTATTTACCTTATGATTGATCTAAATCGAAGAAACAAGGATATTAGAAAATTTATAAGATCTATAGAGAATTTAATTTTAAGAATTCTAAATAGATTAGGAATTGATGGGATTTTGGATGAAAGTCATCACGGTGTATTTGTAAAAAAAGATGACGGAAATATATATAAAATAGCAAGTATAGGATTAAAATTTAAGAAATGGGTTAGTTACCATGGATTCTCATTAAATATAAATCCTAATCTTAATCATTATTCAGGAATTAACCCATGTGGATTGAATAACAAAAATATAACAAGCTTATCTGATATAGGAATAAACATAGATAACAATATATTTGATACCATTGCCATGGAAGAAATAGATAAAATTTTTGGTAAATAAAATTATTTCTTAAAAAGTATAAGCTCTTGGTCTGTACTGACGTTGTCTCCCTCTTTTACAAGAACTTTGTCAATAATACAATCTTTCTCACTTCTTAAAATATTTTCCATTTTCATTGCTTCTATAATTATTAATTGCTCTCCAGATTTAATTTTTTGACTATCTACTACTGAAACTGTTTTTACCAACCCTGGCATCGGAGATATAAGCATTCTTGATAAATCTTCATTTGATTGCTTTGGCATATAATCATAGTAAATTTTTTGAGTACTAGAAAATATACTTACATCAAGCTTTATACCTAAATGCTCAATATTAATTTTATTAAGGTTTAGTATCTTATTAATTTTAAAATATTCTTTTTTATCATTTATTTTAGCAGTTAGAAGTTTATGATTTAATCTCCAATCAGAAAAAAGACTGAAATTGAAATTATTAATTTTTACTAATACAGAATATATTTTATCAGTTAAACTTATTTTTTTAATCTTAATAGGAATATATTGATCAAGAATTTTAACCGTAAGCTCACTATTCTTTAAAAGATCTGTATTCTTTAATTGTTTAATAAATACTAATACTGATGCAATAGAAATTTTTTTAATAATCTCTTCAGTTACACCGATTTCAGATTGATAACCTTTATTAAATTTTTCTTTTATAAAATTTGTTGATAAAGAACCTTTCTTAAATTTCTTATCATTTAAAATTGAAATTAAAAATCCAATATTATTTTCAACTCCTGACAAATAATAGCTTTGCAATGAATTGATCATTAAATCTATTGCTGAAGATCTATCTTTATGATGCACAGCTAATTTTGAGATCATCGGATCATAATAAATTGATATTTCTGATCCTGGCGATATTCCAGTATCATTCCTTACTGTTCCTCCCTCAAAACGAGAAGAATTGGGTTCAATGTACTCTGAAATTCGACCTATAGAAGGCAAAAAATCTTTACTTGGATCCTCAGCATATATTCTGGATTCAATTGACCATCCATCAAGTTTAATATCTGACTGCTTTAACTTTAATTTTTTATTGTCAGCGCAGTAAATCATTTGTTCTACTAGATCAACACCTGTAACTAATTCTGTAACTGGATGTTCAACCTGTAATCTTGTGTTCATTTCCAGAAAGTAGAAGTTCTTTTTTGAGTCTACAACAAACTCAACTGTCCCAGCAGAGTCATAATTAACTTCTCTTGCGAGCCTAAGTGCTTGAGATGCCATAGATTCTCGCATTACGTCATCAACTAGCGGGGAAGGACATTCCTCTATAACCTTCTGATATCGTCTTTGAATCGAACACTCTCTTTCACCTAAATGTAGTTGATTTCCATGCTTATCACATAATATTTGTATTTCTATATGCCTTGGTTGCTCTATATATTTTTCAATAAAAACTCGATCATCGCCAAAACTATTCTTTGATTCGCTTCTTGCAGCATTAAAATTGTCTTCTAGTTCATTGCCTGCTCGAACAATTCTCATTCCTTTTCCACCTCCACCAGCAGAAGCTTTTAATAGAACTGGAAACCCAATTTTTTTTGAAATTGATAATGCTTCTTTTGAATTTTTGACTGGAGCTGTATGCCCTGGAATAACATTTAATTTTAATTTAATCGCAAGATTCTTAGACTCAATCTTATCACCCATCTTCTTTATTGCCTTAGGATTTGGACCAATAAAGATAATTTTTTCTTTCTTAAGTTTTTTTACAAACTCTGAATTTTCTGACAAAAATCCATATCCTGGATGAATTGCATCTGATTTTGATTTCTTAGCAACTGATATTATTTTATTAATATTGAGATAAGATTCACTTGGTTCTGGTCTACCTATACAATAGGATTCATCAGCTTGCCTTACAAATAAAGCATCTTTATCTGCCTCTGAAAAAACAGCGACAGTTTTAATACCTAAATTTTTAGCAGTCTTTATAACTCTGCATGCTATTTCACCACGGTTGGCAATAAGAATTTTTTTGATCATTTTTAAAGTGGAATATTATCATGTTTCTTTTTAGGAGAAGAAAGTTCTTTATTTTCTAAATTATCTAATGCTACAGCGATTCTTCTCCTCGTTGAATGAGGTCTAATTACATCATCAATAAAACCTCTTTTCGAAGCAATAAAGGGATTAACAAATTGATCAGTATATTCATCTGTTCTTTTTGCAATCTTCTTTTTATCTTTTATTTCATTTCTAAACAAAATTTCGACAGCCCCTTTTGCGCCCATTACTGCTATTTCAGCACTTGGCCAAGCATAATTAATATCACCTCTTAGATGTTTGGAGGCCATCACTACATATGCTCCACCGTACGCTTTTCTTGTGATGATTGTAACTTTTGGTACAGTAGCTTCAGCGTATGCAAAAAGAAGTTTAGCTCCATTCTTTATTATTCCATTATGTTCTTGAGATACGCCAGGAAGGAAGCCGGGAACATCAACAAAAGTAACTATAGGGATATTAAAACAGTCACAGAACCTAACAAAACGTCCTCCTTTTTTTCCAGAATCTATATCTAAACATCCTGCTAGGACGAGCGGCTGATTTGCAACGAAACCTACTGTTCGACCTTGAATTCTGCCAAATCCAGTAATCATGTTCTTTGCAAATTCAGATTGAATTTCAAAGAAATAATTATTGTCTACAACCTTATTTATTAATTCCTTCATATCATATGGCTTATTTGGATTGTCTGGAACCAGAGTATCCAAAGACAAATCAGGTTCTAAACTTTGAAATTCATAATCATTTTTCTTTGATTTCTCTCTATTGCTAGAGGGTAGTAAATCAATTAAATTTTTTACCTCATGTAACGTTTCAATATCATTATTAAATGCACCATCTGCTACTGATGATTTTGATGTATGAGTCTTAGCTCCGCCTAACTCTTCTTGCGTAACGCTTTCTTGTGTTACAGTCTTCACTACATCGGGGCCAGTAACAAACATAAATGAAGTATTTTTAACCATAAATATGAAGTCTGTCATAGCTGGGGAATAAACCGCTCCTCCAGCGCAAGGACCCATAATCACAGAAATTTGCGGAATAACACCGGATGCTAAAACATTTCTTTGAAATACTTCTGCATAGCCTCCCAATGATGCCACGCCTTCTTGAATTCTTGCTCCACCCGAGTCATTTATACCGATTACAGGTGCGCCGACTTTGATAGCCATATCCATAATCTTACAAATCTTTTCTGCATGAGCTTCAGATAAAGATCCGCCAAAAACAGTGAAGTCCTGACTGAACACAAAAACTAGTTTATCATTAATTTTTCCACTTCCTGTGACAACTCCATCTCCAGAATATTTTTGCTCAGCCATTCCAAAGTCATTTGTACGATGTTCAACGTACATGTCATATTCTTCAAAGGATCCTTCATCTAAAAGAATATCAATTCTTTCTCTAGCAGTAAGTTTTCCTCTTGAATGTTGGGCATCAATTCTTTTTTTCCCACCACCTTCTTTCGCCTGCTTTCGCTGTTTTTCTAGTTCTTTAATGATATTTGTCATAAAGCGATATAATAACGTATAATTCTTAATTATCAATTTTTATGTATTTTCTGAAATGTCGAGGTAGCTCGGCTTTAAGATTAATTTTTTTTCCCAACTGATCAGTAAACTCAATTTCTCCTGCATGGAGAAAAAGATTTTTGCCTTCATCTCTAGAAAGATAATTTTTATTGTATTTCGAATCTGCGAGAATAGGGCAGCCATTAATAGAGCAATGAATTCTAATTTGGTGCTTTCTTCCTGATTTTGGATAAAGTTTTAATAAATATAAATTATTACTCAAATTCCTAATTATCTCATACTTGGTTTCTGCTTCTAATGCTATTCCTTTTTCTAATATTGGATCTATAAAATAACCATTTTTTTTTGGTGGCTTATTCTCAACAATAGCAAAGTAAGTTTTTTTAACTTTTCTACTTGAAAAAAGTTCATAGAAATATCTACTAGATTTAATATTTGCTGCAAGAACCATTAACCCACTTGTTTCTTTATCAAGTCTATGAACCAGTCTTAGCTTTGTATCATTTTTGCTATATTCTTTGAGTATATCATCTATACTAATACTAATTTTGGAACCTCCTTGCGAAGCTATTCCATTCCATTTATTAATAATTAAATAATTGATATTTTTTAAAAGTATTGAATTTTTAAATTTTGAAATTAATTTTTCGTTAATAATTTTTTTTTCCTTAGATATATTAATATCATAATTCTTATATAAAACTATTTCATCGCCAATAATTAAACGATAGTCAAATTTAACCTTTTTTTTATTTACCTTAATTCTATTTTTTCTTAAATCTTTCTGGATCAAACTCTTGGGCAAAAAAAAATTTTTTTCAAGAAATCTATCTAATCGATAGTTTTCATAATCATCTGAAACTATTATTTTTTTGGGTATATTTGCCATGAAACTAATTAAGCTTAAAAAGTTTATGGTTTCAAAAGATACTACTTATCTTTTTTTATAACTTCTTGGTCTAACAACTGAATATATGCCATTGGAGCATTATCACCAGCTCTAAATCCAGCTCTTACAATTCTGCAATAGCCACCACTTCTTTTTTTAAATCTTTCAGACAGGTCGTCAAATACTTTGACTACGGCTTCTTTATCTCTTAATGAATTGAATGCATTAATTCTTGACGATTCTTTATTTTTTTTACCTAAAGTTATTATCTTTTCAACAAATGGTCTAAGTTCTTTAGCTTTAGGTAAAGTGGTTTTGATTGTTTCATTCTTAATTAATGAAACTGCCATATTTTCAAGCATAGATATTCTATGCGAAGAAGTTTTATTTAGTTTTCTTTTTGCTATACCGTGTCTCATAATATTTAAAACTAATTGTATGGATCTTCAATTTTTCTTGCCATCTCTTCAATATTTTCCGGTGGCCAGTTTGGAACTTCCATACCTAAGTATAAAGACATGACACCTAAGACTTCTTTTATTTCATTTAGAGATTTTCTACCAAAATTTGGTGTTCTGAGCATTTCTATCTCACTTTTTTGAACTAAATCTCCAATATAAATGATATTATCATTTCTTAAGCAATTCATAGATCTTACAGAAAGCTCCAATTCTTCAACTTTTCTTAATAGATTTTTATTAAATTGTGGCTCAAGAGCATCAGGCTCAACTTGAACTTCTTCAGGTTCTTCAAAATTAATGAATGATTGAAGTTGATCTTGAATTATTCTTGCAGCAAAAGCTATAGAATCTTCAGGAGTAATAGATCCATTGGTTTCAATTGTCATCGTTAGTTTATCATAATCTAAAACTTTTCCTTCACGGGTATTTTCCACACTGTAAGATACTTGTTTTACAGGGCTAAATATTGAATCAATTGGGATAACACCAATAGCTTCTTCTTCAGCTTTGTTATTTTCGGCTGCTACATAACCTTTTCCTTTAGAAACAGTAAGTTCCATATTGAAAGATGTGTTTTCATCTAAATTACAAATAACCAATTCAGGATTAATAATATCAATTTCAGACGGTGTATTAATCATTCCAGCAGTAATTTCACCTGGTCCTGACACATTAAGGTTCATCTTTCTAACCCCTTCTGAATGCATATTTAAAGCCAAAGATTTAACATTTAAAACAATATCCGTTACGTCTTCTCTCACGCCATTAATTGATGAAAATTCATGTAAAACGTCATCAATTTTAATCGATGTAACTGCAGTTCCTTGAAGTGAAGATAGTAAAACCCTTCGAAGAGCATTTCCTAAAGTAAGACCAAAACCTCTCTCAAGAGGTTCAGCTGTAAGAGTTGCCTTATATTTGGCATCTTCATCTACATCTAGTTTAAGTTTTGAAGGTTTAATTAGAGATTGCCAGTTATTTATTATACTCATTTTTATTCCTTTATTAAATCGTTTTAATATATTTAAACTCTTCTTTTTTTAGGTGGTCTACAACCATTATGTGGTATTGGCGTTGTATCCTTAATAGAAGTAATATAAAAACCAATGGCTTGCAGAGCTCTAAGCGCTGATTCACGACCTCCACCAGGACCTTTAATGAAAACTTGGAGATTTTTTAATCCAAATTCTTTAGCCTTTTCTCCAGCATCTTCAGCAGCAATCTGCGCGGCATAAGGTGTTGATTTTCTCGATCCTTTAAAACCTTTAACGCCAGCAGATGACCAAGCAACGCCATTACCTTGCTCATCCGTAATTGTAATCATTGTATTATTGAATGTAGCATTAATAAAAGCTAACCCAGAAACAATACTTTTTTTTTGCTTTTTCTTTTTTATATTTTTATTTTCAGCCACTTATTTTGTTACCTTTTTCTTTCCAGCAATTGCTATTGCTTTACCCTTTTTTGTTCTTGCATTTGTATGTGTTCTTTGTCCTCGACAAGGCAAATTTTTTCTATGTCTTACTCCTCTATAAGCACCAAGATCTTTAAGTCTCTTTATATTTCCAGAAACTTCTCGTCTCAAATCACCCTCGACATTGTGTGAGGATGAAATAACATCTGAAATACTCTTTATTTCTGATTCTGACAGGTCTTGAACCCTAGAATTAGAATCCACATTAGCAACTTTACATACATCGCTAGATAATTTTTTACCGATACCGTATATGTACGTAAGAGCGGTACCAAGTTTTTTTTGTGTGGGAATATTTACTCCTGCTATTCTAGCCATAGCGATAATCCTTGGTTAATATTGAATTGAAAGATTGCGGGATTATATGATTATTCATAGAATGGTCAAGCATATTAAAATTCTTCCAAAGCACTGTTAATCCTTTGATTTACTTCACTAATTTCACCTGATCCATCAATTTTCTTTATAATATAATTTGGTAAGTAATGATCAATTAATGGTTCGGTTTCTTTCTTATACACTTGTATCCTTGATTTCAGTATTTCTTTACTGTCATCACTTCTTCCTTCAGATTTCTTTCTTGATAAGACCCTTTCCAATAAAATAGATTCATCAACTTCAATAAATAAAATACAATGTATCTTAATATTAAGAGAATTAAGAAGATTAGATAGAAGATTTGCTTGATTTACATTTCTTGGAAATCCATCAAATAAATAACCAGATAAGTTATCTTCTTGATCTTTATCCATAGCAATTCTGAGTATTTTTAAAATAACTTCATCAGTAACAAGCATCCCAGATTCAATTGTTTCTCTTACATTTTTTCCTAAGATACTATTTTTTTTAACTTCATTTCTTAAAATTTCACCAGTAGATAAGTGGAACAAATTATATCTTTTACAAAGAAATTTAGCTTGAGTTCCTTTGCCTGCACCTGGTGGTCCAAATAGAATTATATTCACCTTCTGTTTCCTCTTAATTTTGATTTTTTTATAAGCGCCTCATATTGATAAGCAAATAAATGGCTTTGGACTTGACCAATTGTATCCATTCCTACAACTACAACTATCAGTAGAGAAGTTCCACCAAGATAAAAAGGAATTGAATATTGTGAGATTAAAATTTCAGGAAGAATACATACAAAGGCAAGATATAGTGCTCCTATTGTTGTTACTCTTGATAGAACAAAATCTATATATTCAGCTGTTTTCTCTCCTGGACGAATTCCAGGAATAAACCCACCTTGTCTTTTCAAATTATCTGCAGTTTCAGAAGGGTTAAAAACAATAGAGGTATAAAAGAATGCAAAGAAAATAATTGCTGATGCATAAAGGAGCATGTACGCAGGCTGACCTCGTCCCAATAGTGCAGCTGCATCATTGAGCCATCCTGATTCCGCAGAAAGATTGAAATTTGCAATCGTAATTGGTAATAATAATATTGATGAAGCAAAAATTGCTGGTATTACACCAGCTGTATTTAACTTTAATGGCAAATGAGTACTATCGCCAGAGTACATTTTATTTCCCATTTGTCTTTTTGGATACTGAACAATTAATCTTCGTTGAGCTCTTTCCATAAATACTATAAATATTATTATTGCAATAATCATTAGTAATAAAAATAGTAATAAAATAGTAGAAATTGTACCCTGTCTCCCAAGTGTAAGTGTATTAATTAATGCGCTTGGAATTTCTGCCACAATACCAGAAAATATAATAAGAGATATACCATTACCAATCCCTCTGCTAGTAATTTGCTCACCAAGCCACATCAAAAAAACTGTCCCACCAGTTAAAGTAATTGTTGTAGATAATCTAAAAAACATTCCTGGATCGGAAACAATTTTTCCTGCAGATTCCAAACCTACTGAAATACCGTAACCTTGTAACAGCGCTAATAGAACTGTTCCATATCTAGTGTATTGAGTAATCTTTCTTCTTCCTGGCTCTCCCTCTTTTTTTAAACTTGCTAGATGAGAAGAAACACTAGTCATTAGCTGCATGATAATTGATGAAGAAATATAAGGCATAATACCTAATGCAAAAATTGCCATTCTACTAATTGCACCACCCGCGAAAACATCAAACATTCCCAAAATACCACTTTGATTTGTCTCAACTAAAAGTTTTAATTGCTCTACATCAATTCCAGGAAGTGGCACATATGTACCAAAGCGATATATAATTAACGCTCCAAGCGTGAACCAGATTCTTCTTTTTAGTTCTGTGGCTTTCGAAAAAACACTAAAGTTGAAATTAGAAGCAAGTTTTTCTGCAGCAGATGCCATTTATTTACCTTATTAAATAATCTTTAATTCATTGCCAAGTTTTTTTATCTTCGCTTCAGCAGCTTTAGAAATTTTACTGCACTCGATAGAATTTTTTGATTTAAGGTCGCCTTTGCCTAGTACCTTTATTTTCATATTATTTTTACTTTTAATAAATGAAAGTTTTTTTAACAAATCAACGTTAAAACATTGATCTTCTTTAATTCCATTTTTTTCTATAATCATTTGAATATCTTTTAAGTTAATTTCTATAAAATGTTGTTTGTTGACATTGCTAAAGCCAAATTTTGGTAACCTTCTATGCAATGGCATTTGTCCGCCTTCAAATCCGTGGATTGCAACACCTGATCTCGCTTTTTGGCCTTTATGACCACTGCCAGAAGTCTTTCCTTTACCGGAACCAATCCCTCGTCCTACACGTTTGCCATACTTTTTAGACTTTAATCTTGTGACTTGATTAAGTTTCATTGTTTATAGTTCTTCTGTTAAAATTAAATGACCAACTTTTTTTACCATACCTATGGTCTCAGGATTTTTCTCTCTAATGACGAAACTATTTATCTTTTTTAGCCCTAGACCTCTTACAGTAGCAATTTGGTCTTTTTGGCAACCAATGATGCTTTTAGTCAAAATAATCTTTATTTTATTATCACTCATTTTTTTACTCTCTTGCTGATGTAATATTTGATACTTTTTTGCTCCTTCTTGCTGCAATTATCTTGGGAGATTTTTGTTGTTTTAAACCATCAACTGCTGCTCGAATAATATTATAAGGATTAGCACTACCAACTGACTTAGCGACGATATCCTGAATTCCTAATAATTCAAAGACTGCTCGAACTGAGCCACCTGCAATTATACCTGTACCAGATGGTGCTGAACGCATAACAACTTTACTAGAACCGTGAGAGCCAATAATATCATGGTGCAATGTACGCCCTTCTCTAAGAGATACTTTAAATAAACCTTTTTTAGCTGAGTCTGTAGCTTTTTTTATTGCCTCAGGAACTTCTTTTGCTTTTCCATGCCCAAAACCAACTTTTCCTGATTCATCTCCAGCTACAACCAGGGCTGCAAATCCAAATCTACGTCCACCTTTAACCACTTTTGTAACTCTATTAATAGCAACTAGTTTATCTTTAATATCAGAATCTTTTTGATCTTTATTTCTATTTTCTTTAACCATAAATTTTCCTAAAATTTTATTCCTGAAGATCTTGCTTCATCAGCAAAAGCTTTAATTATTCCATGATAAATATTTGGGCCTCTATCTAAATAAAGTTTTGAAATTCCTTTTTCTTTAGCAACTTTTGATATCTCTACAGCTAATATCTTTGCATTCTCAATATTACAGGAGTTGTTCTTATTTCCTGATTTTAAAGATGAAGCGCTACATAAAGTTACACCCTTCTGGTCATCAATTATTTGAGCATAAAGATTTTTAGAAGATTTATAAATTGATAGGCGTAAAGAGTCCTTAGAGTTCTTCTTAGCTCTATATCGAACTCTATCACTTCTCTTTTTTTTATTTTCATTTAGCATTACTTCTTTTTACCTTCTTTCCTATTAATATACTCATCTACATACTTGACACCCTTTCCTTTATAAGGTTCGGGACCTCTGAAACTTCTTATTTCTGCAGCCGTCTGTCCTACCATCTGTTTATCAGGTCCAGAAATTTCAATATTATTTTGTTTATCAACTGTGATTTTTATATTTTCTGGTATTTGATAATTTATGGGGTGACTAAATCCAAGCATTAGTTCAAGATTTTGCCCCTTTAGAGCAGCTCTATATCCAACGCCATTCATCTCTAATTTCTTTGTAAATCCTTCGGCCACTCCTAAAATAATATTATTTAACAAATTTCGCTGTAACCCCCAAAAGGCAATTGTTGCCTTGTTTGAATTTTCAGGGCTCATAGTTATCTTATTTCCATCAATATTAATTAAAACTCCTTTATTAACTTTGGATTCCAATTTCCCCATTGGTCCTTCAGCATACACATTTTCTCCTTCAACAGAAACTTTAACATTATCTGGTATAATTATTTCCTTTGAACCAACTCGTGACATAACTAAAACACCTTACAAATAATTTCGCCACCAACCTTTTGTTGTCTGGCTTCATTGTCTGACATTACACCTTTAGAGGTAGAAATTATAGAAATACCAAGTCCATTATGTATAAATGGAATTCTCTCTGCTCCTGAATATACTCTTCTACCAGGTTTTGATATTCTTGTAATATTTGAAATTACAGGACCACTTTCGTCATATTTTAATTCTATATCGAGCTCTTCTTTTCCTGAACTATGCTTGGTTTTAGAATAACCTCTAATGTATCCTTCTTTTTTTAGTACCTCTAAAATATTTTCTCTTAGTTTAGATACTGGCGAAGAAACAATTGACTTATTGCGCATCTGTGCGTTTCTTATTCTACTAAATAAATCTGATAATGGATCTTGTAATGACATAAAAATATTTTTTTCCTTTCTACCAACTTGATTTATTCATTCCAGGTATTTGTCCCTTGGATGCAAGTTCTCTTAAAGCAATTCGTGATAATTTAACCCTATTATGATATCCTCTGGGTCTGCCCGTCATTGAACAGCGATTTCTAATTCTTGATCTTGCACCATTTCTTCTCATTTTAGACAGCTTTAATTGAGCCTGAAAACGATCATCAATAGAAGTTTCTTTATTCATAATTAGTTGTTTTAGAGCAAGTCTCTTTGTTAAGTCTTGTTCTGCCAATTTAATCCGTCTCTTATTTTTTTCTATAGAACTTTTTTTTGCCATGTAATTAACTTTCTATCTATATTATTAAACAATTATTGGAAAATTTAACGAACTCAAAAGAGTTAGGGCCTCTTTATCATTTTTTGCACTTGTGCAAATAGTAACATCCATACCCCTAACTTTATCTAATTTATCAACATTAATTTCAGGAAATATCGTACATTCTTTAATTCCAAATGAATAATTTCCATTGCCGTCAAAACAACTTTTCTTTAAACCTCTAAAGTCCCTAATTCTTGGCAATGCAATTGTGACTAGTCTATCAACAAACTCATACATCCTATCTCCTCGTAAAGTTACTTTAACACCTAAAGGCATACCATCCCTTATTTTAAAAGTTGCAATAGACTTTCTCGCTTTAGTCGCAACAGGAATCTGTCCTGAAATTGCCGAAAGGTCATTAGAAGCAGATTGAATTACTTTTGAATCTGCTACAGCCTCACCAAGACCCATATTTAAAGTAACTTTTATTAGCTTAGGTAAGTCCATTATATTTGACTTACTAAGTTCCTCTTTAAGCTTAGGAACTATTTCATTCTTATAAACCTCTTTCAGTCGTGGTTGTAAATTACCCATCTATTTGCTCCTCTGAGGTTCTTGAAATCCTAACTTTTTTCTTATCTTTCATGATCTTATGCCCAACTCTTGTGGGTTTGTTAGATTTTTTATCAATAAGCATTAAATTTGACACGTTGACAGGCATCTCTTTATTTAAAATACCTCCCTCATTTTTTTGATCTTGTTTCTGGTGTTTTTTATATACATTAACATCTTTGACTAATGCTTTAGTGCCTAATACCTTGATTACTTCTCCAGACTTTCCGTTATCTTTTCCACAATTAATGTAAACTCGATCACCTTTTTTGATTCTTGCTGTCATTAAAGAACCTCCGGAGCTAATGATATAATTTTCATTTGTTTTCTATACCTTAATTCTCTACAAACTGGACCAAATATTCTTGTGCCAACTGGCTCTCCCTGATTATTAATTAATACAGCTGCATTGCTATCAAATTTAATTGTGCTACCATCCGCTCTTTGCAGCTCTTTTTTTGTTCTCACAATAACAGCTTTATGTACTGTTCCTTTTTTTACTTTTCCTTTAGGCATTGCATCCTTAACTGTAACAACAATTATATCTCCGACTGAAGCAAACCTCCTTTTAGAGCCTCCTAGTACTTTTACACACAAGACTTCTTTAGCTCCAGAATTATCTGCTATATCTAGCCTTGACTCAGCTTGTATCATTAACTGTAGACCACCCATCTTTTTAATTTCGAGATTGGTTTGGATTCAATTATCTTCACTTTATCTCCAGATTTAAATTTATTTTCTTCATCATGAGCACTATATTTTTTTGACCTTTTGATGATCTTTTTTAACATCGGATGTTTAATCTTTCTTTCAACTAAAACTGTGACTGTTTTATCTTGCTTATCGCTTACTACAGTTCCTTGTAATATTTTTTTAGGCATATTTATTTCTCTTTTAATTTTTCATTTATTATTGTTTTAATTTTTGCAATTAATTTTTTTACTTTAAAAATTCTTGAAGTATTTTCAAGTTGTCCTGAGGATTTTTGAAATCTCAAATTGAAAGATTCCTTATAAAGATTTTCAAGTTCAACATGAAGTTGATCAGTAGTTTTTTTTCGTATTTCTTCAATATTCATAATTTTATTTAATTAATTGCTCTACAACTTTTGTTTTAATAGGTAATTTAGAAGATGCTCTACTAAATGCTTCAACTGCAATTGAATGAGAAACTCCATCAACTTCAAACAATATTTTTCCAGGTTTTACTCTGCACGCCCAAAACTCAGGTGAACCTTTTCCCTTACCCATTCTAACTTCCGTAGGTTTCTTTGAAACAGGCACATCTGGAAATATTCTTACCCAGACTCTACCAGCTCTTTTCATAAATCTTGTCATAGCCACACGTGCTGCCTCTATCTGACGCGCAGTAACTCTATCTGCTTCAATAGCCTTTAATCCGAAAGTGCCATAATTTAAGGTAGTTGCAGACGTAGCCACGCCTTTAATTCTACCTTTATGAGCTTTTCTATATTTTGTTTTTTTTGGCTGAAGCATTATTTATCCTAATTTATTCGATTGATTATCTAGCTCATGAGGAGCATGATCATCAATATCACCTTTATAGATCCATACTTTAATTCCACACGCACCATAAGTTGTATTTGCAGTTGATATGGCATAATCAACATTTGCTCTAAATGTATGAAGAGGTACTCTTCCCTCTCTATACCATTCTGTCCTAGCAATCTCTGTTCCACCCAATCTTCCACCACAATTAACTCTTATTCCATCTGCTCCAAGACGAATTGCTGATTGCACTGCTCTTTTCATTGCTCTCCTAAAAGAAACTCTTCTTTCTAACTGCTCAGCAATTGCATCTGCAATTAATTGTGCCTCCACTTCAGGTTTTCTAATCTCAACCAAATTAATATTTACTTCATCAGAGGTAAATTCAGATATCTTTCTTTTTAATTTCTCTATATCACTGCCTTTTTTACCTATAATAAGCCCTGGACGAGCGGAGTAGATAGTCACCTGAGCTTTCTTTGCTGGTCTTTCTATCTGAATTTTTGCAACGGCACAGTTTTTCAATTTTTTTTCTAAATAATTTCTAATTTTAATGTCTTCTTGTAAAAAACTACCAAAATCTTTTTTATTAGCATACCATTTGGACTGCCATTTTTTATTTAATATTAATCTCAATCCAACAGGATTTACTTTTTGACCCATACTATTTCTCTTTTAACTTTCCTTCTTCTTGAACCTCTGCAACTTTAATTGTCACGTTAGTAAAAAATTTATTAATACGTCCTGCTCTTCCCTTAGCTCTAGGTCTCCACCTTTTCATGACCATTCCTTTGCCACAATATGCTTCACTTACCTTTAAAATATCAATATCTAATTGATGGTTGTTCTCTGCGTTTGATATAGCGCTATTTAATACCTTGCCTATATCTTTAGCAATTGAACGAGGGGAAAATTTTAAGATGTTCACTGCTTCTGAAGCCTTTTTTCCACGTATCATTGCTAATACGATATTTGCTTTAGAAGGACTCACTCTCATATTCTTTAAGATCGCATAAGCTTCGTTATCTTTAGTATTCAAATGTTTCATTATGATTTTGCCTTTTTGTCTCCAGCAGTATGTCCATTAAAGGTTCTAGTCGGTGAAAATTCTCCCAGCTTATGTCCAACCATATCTTCTGTAACATTTACAGGAATGAACCTTTTACCGTTATGTACAGCGAAATTAACTCCAACAAATTCAGGAAGTATAGTTGATCGTCTAGACCAGGTCTTGATAACTGTATTTTTATTAGACTCACTTGCAGATTTTACTTTCTTAAGCAAATGGGAATCAACAAAAGGTCCTTTCCAAATTGATCTAGTCATTCGTTTATACCTCTATCCTTGCTTTTTTATCTGTTTTTCGCTTTATTATAAACTTGTCAGTTCTTTTATTGTTTCTTGTTTTTTTACCTTTTGTAGATTTACCCCAAGGTGTAACTGGATCTCTCCCTCCAGAAGTTTTTCCTTCTCCTCCGCCATGAGGATGGTCGATTGGATTCATTGCTACACCCCTAACTGACGGTCTGATACCTAGCCATCTTCTTCTTCCAGCTTTCCCTAGTTTCTGGTTCTTTTTATCAATATTGGACAGGACTCCAATCGTTGCTCTGCAGTCATCTCTAATTTTTCTCTGTTCTCCAGATGGTAATTTAATTGCTACATAACCAGTTGATTTTCCCATGATTTGAGTTGATGACCCAGCCGATCTAGCTAGTTGACCTCCACTACCTGGTTTTAATTCAATATTATGAATATCAATCCCAACTGGAATATGGGACATAGGCATACTATTTCCAACTCTTATTTCTTTATTGTTACCAGATACAACCTTATCTCCTATTTTAAGGTCTTTAGGTGATAAAATATAAGAATACATTCCATCATCATATTTAATTAATGCAATATAGGTAGATCGATTAGGGTCGTGTTCTATGCGTTCAACTGTTGCTGACATATCATCTTTAAATCTCTTAAAATCAATTAATCTATATTTATTTTTGTGTCCTCCACCTCTTCTTCTCATTGTTATTCTTCCACTATTATTTCTTCCACTCTTCTTGGAAAGGCCTTTAGTAAGTGACTTCATAGGCTTTCCAGTCCATAGTCCTTTTCTATCTAACAGAGAAAGTCCTCTAGTTCCTGGTGTATTTGGTCTAAATTTTTTTAAAGGCATAGTTTTAAAATTTATACTCCTGCATTAATATCAATTGTCTGTCCCTCTTCAAGTGTTACAAAAGCTTTTTTATAATTAGATCTTCTTCCAAGGGTCCCTCTGAATGACTTGAGTTTACCTTTTACATTGCTAGTATTTACTTTCTTCACTTTGACTTTAAAGATATTTTCCACGGCACTTTTAATATCTTTTTTTGTTGAACTACTATCAACCTGAAATGTAACTTGATTATATTCTGAACCAAGTGATGATTTTTCAGTAATTATCGGCTTAACAATAATTTTATAATTTTTAATATTGCTCATTATTTTAATATTCTTTTCTCTACGTTTGATAAGGCATTTATACTCATTATGAATTTATTGTATTTCAATAAGTCTAATGCACTAAATCCACTGGAATTTGTAAATTTAATGTTCTTTAAGTTGCGAGAAGCAAGGGCAAAGTTTTTATCTGGTTTATCACCTTCAACTATAAGGGCAGAAGAAATGTTAAGTTTTTTTAGGTTTTGTTCTAAAGTTTTTGTTTTTGGCTCTTTTAAAATAAGCTCATCATATAAAATAATTTCTTTATTTTTCATCTTAGAAGATAAAACATGTTTAAGGGCCAGTATTTTAAGTTTTTTAGGAAGATGTTTTTCAGTTCTTTCTCCTCTAAGATTGTGGGCCATTCCACCACTTCTAAAAATATTTGCTTTTTTTGAACCATGTCTAGCTCCACCACCACCTTTTTGTCTTCCATATTTTTGAGTTGTACCCTTTACCTCAGATCTGTTTTTTGTTCTTGCTCTTAAAGGTTTCTGATTAGACTCACTCCACTGAACCAAAGCACTTATAATTGATATATCTGGATCTAAACAAAAAATAGAATCATCTAGTTTTGCAGTGCCAGATTTTTTTCCATCTAATTTGTAAGTCTCAATATCCATTTATATTACTATTCTTCTTTTGAGCTCTGTTTTTGGTCTTTTTTTGATGCTTTATCTTGTACTACAGGAGCAGCCGCATCTATTTCTTTTATTTCTTTTTTCTTAATTGAGTCCTCAATAACCATCCAAGAACCTCTACTGCCCGGAGTTGATCCTTTTAAACAAATTATCTTGTTTAAAGGATCGACTTTGACAACTTGTAAGCTTTGTAAAGTCTTATAAGTATTTCCATATTGTCCAGCCATCTTCTTTCCCTTAAACACCTTTCCAGGATCTTGACATTGACCAGTTGATCCTGCACTTCTGTGAGCAGCCGATACTCCATGAGAAGCACGTAAACCAGAGAAGTTATGTCTTTTCATGACTCCTGAGAAGCCTTTGCCTTTTGATATTCCCGAAATATCTATGAATTGACCTTCTTTAAAATGATCAACATTAATATCATCTCCAGATTTTAGATCATCTGATTTTTCAACAAAAAATTCTTTTACTAATTTATACGGCTTTGATTTTTTCTTATCAAAATATCCTTTTTTTGATTTTTTAGCTTTTTTTAATTCAGATGCTCCTAAAGTTACTTTATCACTATCTGAATTATTTAATTCATGCCTCTCAATAACTTTACATTCATCGACCTTAAGAACAGTAACAGGAATATTTACACCACTAGATGTAAATAAATTACTCATACCAATTTTTTTTGCTATTATTCCTGCTCTCATAATCTTATAATTTGATTTCTACATCAACTCCTGAAGCTAAATCTAGCTTCATTAAAGCATCAACAGTTTGAGGAGTTGGGTCAACTATCTCAATTAATCTTTTGTGAGTCCTTATTTCAAACTGTTCTCTACTCTTTTTATTTACGTGAGGAGACCTGAGAACTGTAAATTTTTCATTATTAGTAGGTAGGGGAATAGGTCCCTTTACCAATGCGCCAGTTCTTTTCGCAGTATCTACAATCTCAATTGAAGACCTGTCTAAGATACTATGATCAAATGCCTTGAGCCTTATTTTAATATTTTGATTATCCATAATAAATAATTAAGCAAATTTAGCCTTTACCTCATCTTGAACTGCCTGAGGAACTTGTTCGTAATGATCAAAAAACATTGAATATTGTGCCCGCCCCTGAGTCATTGATCTTAGCGTATTAACGTAGCCAAACATGTTGGCCAAGGGTACCATTGAACTAATAGCAGTGGTATTGCCGCGAGCTTCACTTCCACTTACTTGACCTCTTCTGCTACTCAAATCACCAATCACATCTCCCATAAATTCTTCTGGGGTTACTACTTCAACCCTCATTATTGGCTCTAAAAGTTTTGGATTAGCTTTTAAGCAAGCATCTTTGAATGCCATCCTTCCAGCAATTTCAAAAGCTAAGCTGCTTGAGTCAACATCATGATACTTGCCATCAACCAGGGTAACCTTGTAATCAATTATTGGAAACCCAGCAATTACTCCTGTATCAGCTATTCCCTCAATTCCTTTTTGAACTCCTGGAATATATTCTTTAGGAATATTACCACCTTTAATCTTATCTTCAAAAATACGACCTGTTCCAGGTTCACCACTTTCAACAATAATTTCTACTTCGGCAAATTGCCCTGCTCCACCACTTTGTTTTTTATGAGTATACGTTACCTCAATCTCTTTCGAAACTGTTTCTCTATATGCAACTTGTGGAGCTCCAATATTTGCCTCAACTTTAAATTCTCTTTTCATCCTATCAACAATAATATCTAGATGAAGCTCGCCCATACCCTTAATGACCGTCTGGCCCGACTCCTCGTCAGAAGTAACCCTGAAAGATGGATCCTCCTTTGCAAGCCTAGCAAGAGCTTCACCCATTTTTTCTTGATCAGCTTTAGTTTTTGGTTCAACAGCAATTTCAATTACCGGATCTGGAAAATCCATCGATTCTAAGATGATTGGTTTTTGAGGATCAGAAAGAGTCTCGCCTGTGATAGTATCTTTCAATCCCGCGATTGCAACTATGTCTCCTGCATACGCAACTTTAATATCTTCCCTGTTATTGGCATGCATCAATAACATTCTTCCAATTCTTTCTTTTTCATCTTTAACAGAATTAAGTATCGTTGATCCAGTCTCTAATTTACCAGAATAAATTCTTGTAAATGTTAGAGAGCCGACAAAAGGGTCATTTGCAACTTTAAACGCTAATGCAGAAAAAGACTCTTCATCTGATGCCATTCGAACTTCTTCATCTTCTTTTCCAGGAATATTACCCGTTGCTTGCTGAACTTCACTTGGATCAGGCATGAAATTAACAACCGCATCGAGTAGTGGCTGAACTCCTTTATTCTTAAAAGCACTTCCAGTTAAAATCGGAACAAATTCAAAGTTGATAGTACCTTTTCTAATGCACCTGTTTAGAGTTTCTTCATCAGGTTCTTCGCCATCTAAGTATTTTTCAAGAACTCCTTCATCTTGCTCTACTGCAAGTTCCACCATCTCAGATCGATATTTTTCTGCAGCTTCCTTCAAATCATCAGGAATATCTGTATATTCATACTTAGCTCCTAAATCTTCATTAGCCCAAACTATTGCCTTATTTTTTACAAGATCAATTACACCTTTTAGATTTGACTCACTGCCGTAAGGTATCTGCAAAACAAGAGTTTTTGCTTGCAATCTGTCCTTTATCATTTCTAAACATTTATAAAAATCTGCTCCAGTCCTATCCATTTTATTAATGAAGCACATTCGAGGCACCTTATAACGATTAGCCTGTCTCCATACAGTTTCTGTCTGCGGCTCAACACCAGCAACTCCGTCAAACACAGCAACTGCACCATCAAGAACTCTCAGTGATCTTTCAACTTCAATCGTAAAATCAACATGCCCGGGTGTATCTATGATATTTATTCTGTGATCTTTCCAAAAGCACGTTGTTGCTGCAGAAGTTATCGTTATTCCTCTTTCTTGCTCTTGTTCCATCCAATCCATTGTTGCAGCGCCATCATGGACTTCACCAATTTTATGACTTTTACCAGTATAATATAATATTCGTTCTGTAGTTGTTGTTTTCCCAGCATCAATGTGAGCCATGATGCCAATATTTCTATATTTTTCTAATGGATAATCTCTACTCATTTAATTACCACCTAAAGTGAGCGAAAGCTTTATTTGCTTCAGCCATTTTATGAGTGTCCTCTCTTTTTTTAATTGCAGATCCCTTATTACCAGCAGCATCAATTAGTTCAGCTGATAACTTTTCAACCATATTTTTTTCTTTACGACCTCTAATAGCATTTACAATCCAACGTATAGCAAGAGCTTGTGATCTATTATTTTTTACTTCTACAGGAACTTGGTAGGTGGCTCCTCCAACTCTTCGAGATCTCACTTCAACAAGTGGTTTTACATTTTCAATAGCTTTAGTGAAAATATTTAAAGGAGATTCACCTGTTTTAGATTGAATATCAGTAAAAGATTTATTTATTAAAGACTCAGCTACAGATTTTTTTCCATCCAGCATAATCGCATTAGTAAATTTCGATAGCACAACGCTGTTGTGTACTGGATCAGGTAAAACTTCTCTTGTTTGTGCTTTTCTTCTTCTAGACATATTTGTTATTTTGGTTTTTTCGCCCCATATAAAGATCTTCTTTGTTTTCTCTCTCCAACTCCTTGAGTATCTAGAACTCCACGAACAGTATGATACCTAACTCCAGGTAAGTCCTTAACCCTGCCCCCGCGTATTAATATTACTGAATGCTCTTGAAGATTATGACCCTCACCACCAATATAGCTTGTAACTTCAAAACCATTTGTGAGTCTTACCCTTGCAACTTTTCTAAGAGCTGAATTTGGTTTCTTTGGAGTAGTTGTATAAACACGAGTGCAAACACCGCGTTTTTGAGGATTAGCTTTTAGAGCAGGAACTTTATTTCTTTTTCCAACTTTCTTTCTAGGTTTTCTAATCAGCTGACTAATTGTCGGCATAGAGGTCTCCAGTTTAAATAACTAAAAATGTTAACAGTTTTAAAATTTTTATAAAAAGTAGCGTTTAGATATATCTACCGCCTACTATTTAAGAATGCCGCATAATACTTAATCACCTATTAAGGTCAACTAAATTTATTGAGAATTTTCCTGTATTTCAGCAGATTCTTGCTCTTTTTTTGCCTGTATTGCATCAATTTCAATTTTTGCAGCATTATCGAGGTTTTTTGCACGGTTTTCAATTTGCTTAAATGTTCTTCCAGTTCCTGCTGGTATTAATCTACCAACGATAACATTTTCCTTTAACCCTTCCAACTTATCTGCTTTTCCTTTGATAGATGCATCAGTAAGAATTCTAGTAGTCTCCTGAAATGAGGCCGCCGAAATGAAAGATCTTGTTAACAATGAGGCTTTAGTGATACCAAGTAAAACTGGCTTTCCGACTGCAACTTTCTTATTTTCTGCTGAAAGATTTTCATTTGTTGTCAAAAATTCATATCTATCAACTTCTTCCCCAGCAATAAAGTTACTATCTCCACAATCAGTTATATGAATCTTCTGAAGCATTTGTCTACATAGTACCTCAATATGCTTATCATTTATTAGAACACCTTGAAGTCTATAAACTTCTTGCACTTCATTAATTAGATAGTCAGCTAATGCTTCAATTCCTAAAATTTCTAAAATATCATGTGGATCAGGATTACCATCTAGTAAGTAATCTCCCTTTTCTATCATCTCACCTTCTTGATAGGAAATATGTTTACCTTTAGGTATTAAAACTTCAACAGGTGCTGATTGATTTTTTTCTGGAGTAATTATTACTTTTTGCTTACCTCTAATATCTTTTCCAAAAGAAATTACTCCAGAAATCTCTGAAATAATTGCATGGTCTTTTGGTTTTCTTGCTTCAAATAATTCTGCTACTCGAGGCAATCCACCTGTAATATCTTTTGTTTTAGAAGCAGCTTTTGGTGTTCTAGCTAAAACATCTCCAGCATGAACTTCTTGTCCATCGACAACAGAGAGAATAGAGTCAGGTGGCAAGAAATACCTTGCTTCATTTTCATTAGCTAAAGTTATTACTTCACCATTTTTATCTCTTAATGTTATTCGGGGCTTTAAATCTGCACCCTTGGGATCAGACTTCCAATCTTTAACTTTAGTATAAGTTAATCCAGTTTTTTCCTCAGTTTCTTCAGTTAAAGATACTCCTTCTTCCATATCAACATAATTGGCAAATCCAGATTTTTCAGAAATTACTGGATTAGTAAACGGATCCCATTCACATATCTTTGTTCCGCTTGTTACATTTGAATCTTCTTTAACTAAGATCTTTGTTCCGTATGGAACTTTATAGTTTGCTAATTCTCTTCCTGTTTTATCATGAATAGCTAATTGACAATTTCTACCCATAACAATTAGATCATTATTTGAATCTTCAACAGTATTTTTATTTAGAATCTTAAATATACCATCCGCATTAGTCTCAATGAATGATTGGTCATTAATTTGTGCTGCTCCACCAATATGGAAAGTTCTCATAGTTAGCTGGGTTCCTGGTTCTCCAATAGACTGAGCAGCTATCATTCCAACCGCCTCTCCTTGATTCACTAAAAATCCTCGAGCTAAATCTCTACCATAACACTTAACACAAATTCCCTTCTTTGAGTCACATGTAAGTGGAGATCTTATGTATGCAGTTTGAACTCCTGAATCTTGAATTTTTTCCGCAATTATTTCGTCAATATAATCATCTTTACTTGCAATTTTTTCATTAGTTAAAGGATGGAATATATCCTTTTGTAAAAATCTTCCAAGAATTCTGTCAGCAATTGAAATAATGATCTCACCACCTTCTACGACATCAGAAACCCATACTCCACTATTTGTTCCACAATCTTCTTCTGAAATAGTACAATCCTGAGCTACGTCACAAAGTCTTCTAGTTAAGTAACCTGAGTTTGCAGTCTTAAGAGCTGTATCAGCCAATCCTTTTCGCGCACCATGAGTTGAGTTAAAATATTCGAGTACATTTAATCCTTCTTTAAAGTTAGAAATAATAGGTGTTTCAATAATATCTCCAGACGGCTTAGCCATGAGGCCCCTCATTCCAGATAGCTGTTTCATTTGAGCAGCTGACCCTCTGGCTCCAGAATTAGCCATCATATATATAGAATTTATTGGCTTTTCTCTTTTAGTTTCAGAATCTATCTTTTTTGATGAAATTTCATTCATCATTTCTTGTGCAACTTTATCAGTGCACTTTGCCCATGCATCAATTACCTTATTATATTTTTCCCTGTTAGTTATTAATCCATCATTGTACTGCTTTTCATATTTCTCTATTTGTCCAGCTGTCTCAGAAACTAATTTTTCTTTAGTTTCAGGAATAATCATATCATCCTTACCAAATGAAATCCCTGCCTTGTATGCGTAATGAAATCCAAGAGCCATCACTTGATCTGCAAAGATTACTGTTTCTTTTTGTCCACAATATCTATAAACGGTATCAATTAACTCAGAAATTTCTTTTTTTCCAATTAGCCTATTAACAAGATTTAATTTCAAACCTTTATGCCTTGGTATCAAATTCCATATTAACATTCTACCTGGAGTAGTTTCTATTCTTTTTGTTTCTATTTCTCCTTGATCATTGAATAAATCAGTACGAATAGAAATTTTTGCATGCACAGTAGTAACTTTATTCTCTAGAGACTGTTGGATTTCATTTATGTCTTTATATATCGTTCCCTCACCCGGCTCATTTTCTTTTTCTTGTGAAAGATAATAAATTCCTAAAACTATATCTTGACTTGGAACTATTACAGGTTTGCCATTTGCAGGGTTAAGTATATTATTAGTAGACATCATGAGAACCCTCGCTTCTAGTTGAGCCTCTAAGCTTAGAGGAACGTGCACAGCCATTTGGTCACCATCGAAATCTGCATTGAAAGCTGTACAAACTAAGGGGTGCAATTGTATTGCCTTGCCCTCAATTAAGATTGGTTCAAAAGCTTGAACACCTAATCTGTGAAGTGTAGGAGCTCGATTTAAAATAATTGGATGTTCCCTAATTACTCTATCCAGAACATCCCATACTTCAGGTCTTTCTTTTTCAACAAGCTTTTTTGCCTGCTTTAGAGTAGTTGCTAAACCAAGGGACTCTAACCTGGCATAAATAAAAGGCTTAAATAGTTCAATTGCCATTTTTTTGGGCAACCCACATTGGTGTAACTTAAGTTCTGGACCTACAACAATTACTGATCTACCTGAATAATCAACCCTCTTGCCTAATAAATTTTGTCTAAATCTACCTTGCTTACCTTTTAGCATTTCAGCTAGGGATTTAAGAGGTCTTTTATTTGTTCCTGTGATAACTCTTCCTCTTCTTCCATTATCAAAAAGCGCGTCAACTGATTCTTGAAGCATTCTTTTTTCATTTCTTATTATTATATCAGGCGCTCTTAACTCTATTAATCTTGATAATCTATTATTCCGATTAATAACCCTCCTATATAGATCATTAAGGTCAGAAGAAGCAAATCTTCCTCCATCAAGTGGAACTAAAGGTCTAAGCTCTGGCGGAATAACAGGAACTGAAGTTAAAATCATCCACTCTGGTCTATTTCCTGAAGAAATGAATGCTTCAAAAAGTTTAATTCTCTTTACTAGTTTTTCTGATAGAGCTACGGCTTTAGTTTCAGAAAGTTTGGTTTTTAAGTTATCTAATTCGGTCTGTAATTCAATTTTCTCTAAGACATCTCTTACAGCTTCTGCTCCAATACCTGCCTCGAAATCTTCACCGTATTCTTCCCTGGCTTTTTCTAGCTCTTCTTCATCGAGTAACTGATTTTGAAATAGAGGAGTTAAATTTGGAGCTGTCACCATAAACTTTTCGAAGTAAAGAACCTTTTCGAGATCCTTTAGCTTCATATCCATCATTAAAGCTATTCTGCTGGGTAAAGATTTAAGAAACCAGATATGAGCAACTGGAGCAGCGAGCTGAATATGCCCCATTCTTTCCCTTCTTACATCTTTTTTTGTAACTTCAACTCCACACTTCTCGCATATAATACCTTTAAATTTCATTCTTTTGTATTTGCCACATAAACACTCATAATCTTTAATTGGACCAAATATTCTTGCACAAAATAAACCATCTCTTTCTGGCTTGAAAGTTCTGTAATTAATTGTTTCTGGTTTTTTTATTTCACCATAAGACCAAGAAAGTATTCTTTCAGGACTTGCTATAGAAATTTTAACCTGATTAAAGTCATCTCTTGATGCTGCAGGATTAAAGATATTCATTAAAGATTGGCTCATAAATAATTTCCTAATTAATATTTGAAAGTTCTATATTTAAACCTAAAGACCTAATTTCTTTTATTAAAACGTTAAAGGATTCTGGTGTTCCTGACTGGAATACATCTTCACCTCTAATTATTGTTTCATAAACTTTTGTTCTTCCAGCAACATCATCAGACTTAACGGTTAAAATTTCCTGGAGAGTATATGCTGCTCCGTAAGCTTCTAGTGCCCAAACTTCCATCTCTCCAAATCTCTGTCCCCCAAATTGAGCTTTGCCACCTAAGGGTTGCTGAGTAACTAGACTATAAGGACCAATTGATCTTGCATGAATTTTATCATCAACAAGGTGATGAAGTTTAAGCATGTAAATATAACCAACGGTAACTTTTCTCTCAAATTTTTCACCAGTTAATCCATCCCAAAGCTCAGTTTGACCACTTTGATCAAAACCTGCTTCCCCCAACATTTGACTAATTTCTGACTCTGTTGCCCCATCAAAGACCGGTGTCTTAATTGGCACTCCATTTGAAATATTTTTGGCTAATTCAAGCTGATCATTTTCAGAAAGAGTGGAAATTTCATTTTTAAACTGATCAGCACCATAAACTTTCTGCAAGGAGTTAGTTAGTGAAGTTAAATCTTTATTCTGATTATACCTAGACAGCGATTTATTTATAATCTCACCAATTCCTGCACAAGCCCATCCCAAATGAGTTTCAAGAATCTGTCCAACATTCATTCTACTTGGAACACCAAGAGGATTTAATACAATATCTACTGTTCTTCCATCATTAAGATAAGGCATATCTTCAACTGGAGCTATTTTACTAATGACGCCTTTATTTCCATGTCTTCCGGCCATTTTGTCTCCCGGTTGAAGTTTTCTTTTAACGGCAACAAAAACTTTCACCATTTTCATAACTCCAGGAAGAAGTTCATCACCCCTTTGTACTTTGTCTACTTTGTTATCAAACCTGGATTGGATAGCTGATCTTGCAACATCATATTGCTTTTTCAAAGAGTCTATTTCCTTTTGCTCATTATCTCCCAGCAATACAAATTTCCATAAACTGTCTAATTTAATTTCTTTTAATTCGCTTTCAGTAAACGAACCAGTTTTATCTATTTCACTAGGAACACTTGAAACATTTTTCTTCTCTAATAACCTAACTAATCGTTCTTTAATATTACGATTTAATATACCTAATTCTGCTTCCCTATCATTTGCAAGTTTTTCAATTTCATCTCTTTCAATTGATAATGCCCTATCATCCTTTTCAATTCCATACCGATTAAATACTCTTACATCAACTACTGTTCCACTTGATCCGGGTGGAAGTCTCAAGGAAGTGTCTTTTACATCTGTGGCTTTTTCTCCAAATATGGCTCTCAATAATTTTTCCTCTGGAGTAACAGGACTCTCACCTTTTGGAGTTACTTTACCTACCAAAATATCACCTGGATTTACATCTGCACCGACATAAACAATCCCAGCTTCGTCTAAATTTCTTAACATCTCGTCACCCGCATTTGGAATATCTCTTGTGATATCTTCAGTTCCAAGTTTAGTATCTCTTGACATAACCTCAAATTCTTCAATATGGATTGATGTAAATTTGTCCTCTTGAACAATCTTTTCAGAAATTAAAATAGAGTCCTCAAAATTGTAACCACGCCATGGCATAAAGGCGACTACTACATTTCTTCCTAATCCTAATTCACCAAAATGAGTAGATGGGCCATCAGCGATAATATCACCTTTTGAAACGTTATCACCCACTTTAACTAATGGTCTCTGATTAATACAAGTACTTTGATTTGATCTTTGAAATTTTTGTAGTGTATAGATGTCTACTCCCGACTCAGTTGTGTTAATATTTTCTGTGACTCTAACTACTATTCTTTTACCATCTATCTTATCTACAACCCCATCCCTATGAGCAACTATGGTTACTCCTGAATCAACTGCTACAGTTTTCTCAACTCCTGTACCTACCAAAGGTGACTCAGCTTGGATTAAAGGAACTGCTTGTCTCATCATATTTGATCCCATCAAAGCTCTATTTGCATCATCATTTTCTAAGAATGGAATCAGTGAAGCTGCACATGAAACTACTTGTTTAGGAGATACGTCCATATATTCTATTTCATCAGCAGTGGTCATAACAAAGTCTCCATTTTTCCTACAAGACACTAACTTAGTAGCAAAATTTCCTTTAGAATCTAATTCACTATTTGCTTGAGCAATAGTAAAATTTGCTTCTTCCATAGCTGGAAGATATTCCACATCCATAGAAACTTTACCCTTAACAACTTTTCTATAAGGACTTTCAATAAAACCATATTTATTAACTCGAGCATGAGAAGCAAGACTGTTAATTAAACCAATGTTTGGACCTTCAGGAGTTTCAATAGGACAAATTCTTCCATAATGAGTTGGATGAACATCCCTTACTTCAAATCCGGCTCTCTCTCTACTTAATCCACCAGGACCTAATGCAGATAATCTTCTTTTATGTGTAATTTCAGCCAAGGGATTTGTTTGATCCATAAACTGAGAAAGCTGTGAAGTACCAAAGAATTCTTTTAATGAAGCAACAAGAGGCTTGGCATTAATTATATCTTGAGGGGTTGCAGCATCAACTTCTAGAGAATTCATTCTCTCTTTTATAGATCTTTCCATTCTCACCAGACCCATTCGAAATTGATTTTCTACTAGCTCTCCGACAGACCTTACTCTTCTATTAGCCAAATGGTCAATATCATCAACCTCCCCTTTTCCAGTTCGTAGATCTGTAACTGTCTTAATAACAGAAATGACATCTTCACTTCTTAAAACAGTTGTAGTATCTGGGCAATCAAGACTCAATCTATAATTCATTTTCACACGTCCAACATCAGACAAGTCATATTTTTCAGATTTAAAGAATAGAGAGTTGAATACCTCAAATGCAGTTTCAAGGTTAGGCGGTTCTCCAGGTCTTAGCACTTTATAGATTTCAACCACAGCTTCTTCAGGTGATAAATTTTTATCTATCCTTAAAGTATCTCTAATAAACGAACCAACATTAATACCATCGATTGCTAAGCAAGGTAATTTTATTACTTTTTGTTCCTTTAATTTTTCTATTGCTTCTAGTGTTATTTCATCTGAAGCTTCGATATAAATTTCACCAGTATCCTCATTGATAATATCTTCAGCAATAAATCTTCCAACTAAATCGTCATCATCTAATAGAATGCTCTTTAGACCATCATTAAATAGTTTATTTGCAATTGCAGGATTGATTTTTGTACCTTGTTTAATAGCTACTTTATTATTAGAAGCATTAATAAGACTCTTTTGAAGTTTGCCAGTTTTAATATTTTTTGGATTAAATGGAATTTTCCACTTATTTTCTTTTGGAACGTAAGTGTATATCTCATTATCATAAAATAATTCCAAGATTGAATCTCTATTTACTCCCATTGCCATTAGGAAAGTTGTTACAGGAATCTTCTTCTTTCTATCAATTCTGCAATGAAGAATGTCTTTATGATCAAATTCTATATCTAGCCAAGATCCCCTGTAAGGTATTACCCTTGCTCCGAATAGAAGCTTGCCACTTGAGTGGGTTTTTCCATTATCATGATCAAAGAAAACTCCAGGACTTCTATGCATCTGACTAACAACAACCCTTTCAGTCCCATTTGTGATGAAAGTACCTTTTTGTGTCATGAGTGGTAAATCACATAAATAGATTTCTTGTTCTTTTATATCTTTTACAGTTCTAGACTCTGTTTCTTCATCAATATCAAAGACAATTAATCGAAGCTTAACATTCAACGGAGCTGCATAAGTTTTATCTCTTTGCCTACATTCATCTACATCAAATTTAGGTTGTTGGAAATCATACTCCATATATTCAATTCGAGCTGATCCAGAAAAATCCTCAAGTGGAAAAACGCTTTTAAATACTTTTTGTAGACCTCTATCAGGCCTCTCTGAAGGATTTTCATTTTCCAATAAAAATTCTTGATAAGAATTTTTTTGTATTTCAATAAGGTTCGGAAATGTAGAGACTTCTTTAAGCTTCCCAAAATTTTTACGGACTCTTTTTCTCTCTGTAAAGGATAACCTATTAACCATTAATGTAAACTCACCCAATAATAGTTTGTGTTACAAACTATCTTAAAATTAAAACTAATATTTTTTTATTTAAGTTCAACTGTTGCGCCAGCAGCTTCTAATTTTTCTTTAAAGCCATTAGCATCATCTTTAGAAACTCCAGATTTTAATTCTTTTGGAGCACCTTCAACAAGATCTTTCGCCTCTTTTAAACCAAGCCCAGTAATTGTTCTTACTTCTTTAATAACATTGATCTTTTTATCTCCAGCAGCAGCTAGAACAATTGTAAATTCATCTTTTTCCTCAGCAGCAGCTTCACCAGAAGGTGCAGCACCAGCTGCAACTGCAGCAACAGGAGCGGCAGCGCTAACTCCCCATTTTTCTTCTAACATTTTTGATAATTCTGCAGCCTCAATAACAGTTAAGTCTGAGAGATTATCTACAATTTTTTGTAGGTCAGCCATATTATATCCCTTTCATAATTAAATTACTTTGATCCATAAGCATTAAATACCCTTGCTAAATCTCCAGAAGGCGCATTTAAAATAGTTGCGATTCTTTGCGCTGGAGTCTTTAATAATCCTATCAATTGTGCCCTTGCTTCTTCGAGAGATGGCAATTTAGATAAAATTTCAATTTTTTCAACACTTAAAATTTCATTATTCAT